>Ga0183096_1000348_pt1 | contig 68628 bp, 54 predicted proteins | sample Biomet5_FD_127791 | JGI IMG/M metagenome (GOLD analysis project Ga0183096, IMG submission 127791) | Microbial communities from bioreactor (seeded with sewage sludge) at LBNL, California, USA - Biofuel metagenome 5 (version 2) (version 3) | ecosystem: Engineered > Bioreactor > Anaerobic >... | reverse complement strand
GTTTCTTTTACGGGATGTTCCCAATTGCAATAGATAATGACAGGTGCATAAAATGTATGCGCTGTCTGGAAAATTGTCCCGCTCATGCTATAGATAAAAATTCTGAATCGCTTTTTATTTATCCTGAACGCTGCCAGTCATGTCAGCGGTGCGTTGCCTTTTGTCCTGTGAAGGCGGTAATTGTTCCCGGTAAACCTGCCGAGCAGTACAGGGCGATGGATTTTGAAGAGTTCATAAAGGATTGATAATTTTCAACAGAGGCTGAAATTTATTGGATTCATACGATATAAACCGACAGGTTATAAAAGCAGGATACCCTTAACAGGGTGTCCTGTTTTTTATTCCGGCTGTTTTTTCATACAATATGATATTAATTTCACATAAAATCATTGACACGTGCCTGATAATAAATATAATAGCTACTAAGGGTAACTACTACATTAAACATGGCTGAGACAAAGGTGGCGTTGATTTATGGACACATTGATTAGCCTTCTGAAAAATTATGGTTTTACCGAATCTGAATCAAAGGCCTATATATCTCTTCTCCAAAGCGGAGCCAAGACCGGTTATGAGATAAGCAAAGGGTCCGGAGTTCCAAGGTCGAAAATTTATAATGTGCTGGAAACCCTTGCGGGCCGCGGTGTTGTGATGACGGCCCATGACGGAAAATCGCAGTTGTATGTTGCGCTTCCGCCGAAGGACCTTGTATCCCTCCTTCGCGGATGCAGCGAAGATACTCTTTCCAAGATCGAATCCCAGCTGACACGTTTTGACTATGAACAGGGCGATGAACAGATATGGAAAATCAGCGGCTACGACAGCATTATAAATAAATGCCTGCAGATGATATCAACTGCCAAAGAGCAGGTGCTCATGCAGATATGGGCAAGGGATCTCACTCAGAATATCGAGACGGCGCTTGTAAATAAGGAAAAAGAGATAAGCAGCGTCATAATGGTTCTTTACGATATGGAAGGACATTATAAAACCGATGTAAAGCACCATTACAGGCATGGCTTCGAGAAAGACAAACTTGCTGAGATGGGAGGCCAATGGATCACTTTAGCGATAGATAACAGGCAGATGCTTTATGCATCTGTCAAGAACACCAGCGTAGCCCACGGGATAGTTACCCAAAATAAGGCAATGGTATTTTTTGCGACAGAGTATGTGATCCATGATGCTTATTCTCTCAGGCTCATAGATGCCCTTGGCGATAACGTAAAGAATATATTCGGCGAGGATATGGAGGGGGTGCGTGACGTATTCAGGATACATTGAAAACCTTTGGAGGTTTTGTCCCGGATGTTGAGAGCAAGCGATTAAAAATGCCTATACTTTGGCGCCTGTTATGGAAGCGGGCGGAAGGGAGCGAATGTCAATGAGCGTAGTAAATATTATTCTTATATTAGTAGTACTGGTAAACGGTGCCTTTGCTGTATCCTTTATAAGAGATCTGATGGCTCACCGAGGGGAAACGATGAAAGAACCCGGCAATCCTTTTGCTATGGCCGTTTCCTCGGCAGTCATATTTTTCCTTTCAACTTTCGGGATTTCTGATTTTGCAATAGGAACTGCACTTTACCGTCCATTGAAATGGGTAGAGGATAAAAAGCTCCCAGGGACTCTAAACACTGAATGTGTTATCCCTGTAGCTGTGATGGCTCTTGCTTACATCTCTTCTATTAAGGTGGATATGCTTACCTTGGTCCTGTGCATTGCCGGTCAGGTGGCAGGAGCTTATATCGGACCGCGTTTTGTAGCGAAAATGAACGTGGACCTTATTAAAAAGTTCATTGCAGCCGGTCTTCTGGTAGCGGCTTCAATGATACTAATGAATAAATTCGGCGTATATCCTTCAGGCGGAGAGGAAACAGGTCTTGCAGGCGGCAAGCTGGCACTCATGACAATCCTTTCCTTTGTATACGGTGCGCTGAACAATGTTGGGATAGGCTCGTATGCATTGACCATGGCAACAGTCTATGCTATGGGCATGAATCCAGGAGTTGCCTTCCCGATAATGATGGGCGGATGCACTTTCTCCGTCCCGGTCGGAAGCATGCAGTTTATAAAATTTGATATCTATTCAAGGAAAATAACACTCTTTACGGCAATATTCGGTACCATGGGCGTCCTTGTCGCCGCCTTTATAGTGAAAAGCGTCGACGTGTCAGTACTGCAGTGGATAGTGGCAGTTGTTATACTTTACTCGGCTCTAAGCATAATTGCCGGATTTATGAAACCTGCAAAACAATAATCAAAAATAGAGTCATCATAAAAGCAACTGCAGCAGTTTATGGAATCATCGTTTCGTAAAACCATAAACTGCTGCAGCTGCTATAAAAATAAATGGAGGTGCATTAGGATGAAAATAACGATTCTGAACGAATCTGATATGCGGAATGTCTTCACTATGTCCGATGCAATAAAGGCTGATAAAGATGCCCTTGAGCTTTATTCACTCGGGAAAAGCGTTGTCCCCCTCAGAATCAATATAGATGTTCCTGAATATTCCGGACAGAGCCTGTATATGGCTGGCTATGCCCCTGATGCGGGGGCGCTGGGAGTTAAAATAGTATCCGTTTACCCTAAAAATATTGAAAAAGGGCTGACTTCCGTACCGGCAACCATGGTGCTTGTAAATCAAGAAACCGGTGAGGTATGCGCAATGCTGGACGGGACATATCTGACACGTATACGCACAGGTGCAGTCTCAGGTGCCGCTACTGATATCCTTGCGCGCAAAAACAGCAGGTCTTTTGCATTGTTCGGTACGGGCGGGCAGGCTGCCACACAGCTTGAGGCCGTACTTACGGCCCGTCCTGCGATTGAAGAGGTGCGCGTATTTGATATAAGCACCGAACGCGCTGATGATTTTGCGGAAAAAATGACAGCGCTTTTTGCCGGCAAGTTCGCTGCAAGGATACATTCTGCCGCCACTTCTGATGAAGCGGTATCCGGCGCTGATATAATCACAACTGTAACAACTTCGAAAAAAGCCGTATTTGACGGTACCCTTGTCAAAAAAGGCGCACATTTGAACTGCGTAGGTTCTTATACGCCGGAAATGCAGGAGCTTGATGAAAGGGTATTATGCAGGGCGGATATAGTAACTGTAGACACCCGTGACGGAGTATTCAATGAATCTGGTGATTTTATAATTCCAAAACAGAAAGGGATATTCTGTTACGATAAGGTCGCTGAACTGGGTGAGGTTATTATGGGCAGGACTCCGGGACGTGGATCGGATGACCAGATAACAATTTTTGAAACAGTAGGCAGCGGCGTTCTGGATGTAGTGACAGCGCAGAGAATATATGAAAAGGCATCATCTGCAGGTATAGGAAAGATCGTAGAATTTTAAAAACATCGAATATTACCGGTGTGTAAAAGAAGCAGGGCAGTCCGCTGTACAAAAGCTGACTGCCCTGCCTGTATATTTCCCATGCTGCAAGAGGCTATTTTTTGTCTTCTTCAGGCTCGAATTCAATATTATTGGCAATGGCACATTCATTGCATACGATAAGGCAATCTCCCTCCTCGGTCACTGCCTCATGGAATAAATCGCAGCACTCATGAAGAACTTTTCCGCATATGGCACAACTAAGCATTAAAATCACTTTTCCTTTCTGTATTCCGAAGTCTTCAGCCCTCTGCACTCATATACAAAAGCTGGTGGTATGTTTAAAGAAACGAACCTGATACTGACGCTGTCAAATAATTTTTCAAACATCATCCTCATTTGAAGAGAATACTGATAGGCTACTAAAACCCCGTCGCGGCGCATTGATTTTACAATGCCCTCAATTATCCTTTCTGTTATTTCCCTTGGGATAACTGTAAAAGGCAGGCTTGATATAATAAGGTCAACATGCGTAATACCCTCGTGTTCGATTATTGACGGAAGTTTTGCCGCATCGTTATATATCTTCATTTTTGTCTCGCTACAAAGACGCCTGCGAAATTCAGGCTCTATTTCAAAAACAAGCAGACGTGATTTTATGTCCATATTCTTGATTATCTGTCTTGTGAAAACACCTGTTCCGGCTCCGAGTTCCGCTATAGTTTTTATGTTTTGCCATTCAATACCGCTCAGCATAGACTCGGTAAGGTATGGAGAACTTGGCGCTATGCTGCCTATAGTGCGAGGACAGCTTACGAATTTCTTAATAAAAAGCATTTTTTCTTTTATTTTCTCATCCTTGATAATATTTATATTCATGATGATTTCCAATCCCTTCCTGTTTATTCAGCAGATAAAATGTATATATCTGTGCTACAGGCCAAACAGGATCATAAAGCTCATAAATCCATGCATAAAAACATTTGCAGCACATTAAAATAAGAAGGCAGAAAATATTTTACTTCTTTTTCTTTTTTACGGAATAGCCAAAAGTACCTAACTGTCTGCCGAGAGAGAAATATTTACCGTGACTTGTCGCAACAAGTTTCGCCTTTTCAAGATGAAGGACGCCTTTTGTGTCAAGCAGGTTTTCATCTGCATTTATAGCCAGTATTTTTGAAAGAAACATGTCGTGGGAGCCAAGACTTAATATCCTGTCCACACTGCACTCGATGTTGAGCGGGCTTTCCTGTATCATGGGTGCGCTTACGATGGAAGAAGGGACTGCTGTTATATCAGGCAGGTCAAATTTGCTTATGTCCCGCCCAGATTTTACGCCGCAGTAATCGGCTGCCCATATAAGCGACTCTGTCGTGAGGTTTATTACAAATTCCCCTGTTTTTTTAATCAGGCCGTAGGAGTGACGCTCAGGCCTTACTGAAATGTATGTCATTGCCGGGTCTGAACAAGCTATACCGGTCCAGGCCACCGTTATGACATTAGGATTCTCCATGGTCCCGCAGGAAACCATTACAGGCGGAAGAGGATAAAGCATAGTGCCGGGCTTCCAAGTTACTTTGCTCATATAAAGCGCTCCCTTCATATCGTATATGGATACTTTTTATTTAAATTCCTGTTTTGATCTTAAAAATTAACGTTATGATATGGCAGGATTTTCCTTTGATGAGGTATGCTCAGTTAATTTATCATTTGTGTGTTTTTAAAGTGCATAAGTGCCACGGAAGACCTGCCTGCAAATAATAATACATAGCTATAGGTTATCACGAAACAGCGGTGATTGACAGTGCTATATTACAAAAATTAATGTACAATACTCCGAGGGAGTGTTGCCGTTTGATGAAATCAGGAAGAAAAGGCATTATTGATGGCGGCCTCATTTTTCCGCTTGCGTTGGTGTTTATGTGGTGGTTCGGGTCCAGTGCAGGCTGGTGGAATGCTTTTCTCCTGCCTTCTCCAGGTCAGGTTGCAGCATCATTTATAACTTCCATCCAGGAAGGCGAGCTTCAGAAGCATGTATGGGCAAGCATCAGCCGCATATTTTGCGGGTTTGGCCTGTCAGCGCTGCTTGCGCTTTCCCTTGCCCTTATTTGCGCCTGGTTCCCGCAGGTTCACGCCCAGCTTGATCCTACGCTGGAATTTATCCGCCATATCCCTCCGATGTCAGTCATACCCCTTCTGATATTATGGTTTGGAATAGGGGAAACGCCAAAAATCATACTTATAATACTTGCTACATTTTTCCCGGTATTTATGAATGCCATGCAGGGCATAAAGGACTGCGACCCTAAACTTGTAGAAGTTGCAAAAGTCTTCGGCTACAAAAAATGGGATCAGTTCAAGTTTGTGATTCTGCCGTCGGCTATACCTTCGATACTGACCGGGCTCAGACTGGGGCTTGGCTATAGCTGGCGTTCCCTTGTAGCCGCGGAACTTGTCGCCGCTTCTTCAGGACTTGGATACATGATTCTTGATGCCGAACAGCTTTCCAGATCGGATGTAGTCTTCATGGGGGTGCTTGTGATAGGTTCCCTTGGCGCTGTTTTGGATTATGGTTTTCTGATTGCAACAAGACGCCATTTCAGGAAAGGTATTGACTTATGAGCTGGCTTGAACTGAAGGGTCTCAAGAAAAGTTATGAGCTGGAAGATATGCAAATAAATGCACTGTCTGATATAAATCTTGAAATAGACGAGGGAGAGTTTATCGTCATTGTCGGCAAAAGCGGTTCCGGCAAAACCACTCTTCTGCGCATACTGGCCAGTCTCGAAGAACAGACGGAAGGCAGCATAATTTTCAGGAACAAAGTCTGTGATACTGAAAATCCGCTTCCTGCCGGAATGGTTTTTCAGGAAGCAAGGCTTCTTCCGTGGTTCTCAGTTGAAATGAATGTTCTTTTCCCGTATCTGCGGGATAAGAATGATACACGCAAGATGCATCAGAAAGCTCTTGACCTTATAAAAATGCTTGGCCTCGAGGGGTACGAGAATGCAATGCCTTCACAGCTGTCCGGCGGAATGGCACAGCGTGTGGCTCTGGGACGGGCGCTTTCATGCGACCCTGAAATAGTTCTGCTTGATGAACCGCTGAGCGCTCTGGACTATTTTACAAGAAGGACCCTGCAGCGCGAGCTTGTCCGGATATATCTGGAAGGCGGCAAAACATTCATGATGGTCACCCACGATGTGGGGGAGGCACTTCGCCTCGGCACGCGCGTTATCGTGCTTAAGGCGGGCAGGATAGAAGCTTCTATCCCTATCGGCATGGGTTATCCGAGAGTAAGGAATTGTCCTGAGTTCCAGGGGCTTATAGACAGTGTGCTCACCGCACTGGATGATGCCGAGTAGACGGCGGGCATTTCGGCCATATAAATAAATTAAATACGGACTGATATTATTGTCTGCCTCACAGGAGATGGTTTTGCCGTGCTGCAGAGGGGATTGCTGTATACACTGTTGATGCAAGTTTACCGAAGGGAAGTTTAAAATGAATATCAGAGAAATTTTTCCGGGGCTTTTTCAGATAATGCTTTCAATACCGAGGGGCGGGTTCGAATCATTTATAAATGCCTGGCTTGTAATTGACAAAGCGCGCAGCAGGACGCTCCTTTTTGAAACAGGCCCGGCCGCTGCAGTGCCGCAGCTTGCAGAAGATCTGAAATCACTGGCGGTCAGTAATATAGACTATCTGCTGTACACTCATATTCACCTTGATCATTCGGGCGGTGCAGGACAGTTCCATAAAATTTTTCCGAGGACTCTTATAATTGCTCCGCCTAAAGGACGCAGTCATCTTGTAAATCCTGAAAAACTGCTGCAGGCAAGCAGATCGAATATAGGCGATCTGTGCGATGTCTACGGAGCCCCGGAGCCTCTGCCCGTGTCTGTGCTTGCCGCTTCGGATTTTGAACTTGACGGGCTTGAGATAATTGATACGCCTGGGCATGCTCCCCACCACAATTCCTATGTATATGACCTGGCCGGTACAAGAATATTGTTTGCCGGAGAAGCTGCAGGCTGTTATTTTGAGCTGCCGGACGGAAGGACTTTTATGCGCCCGGCGACGCCGCACAAGTTTTACTACGATACGGCCATAGAGTCGATTGATAAGCTGATAGCGCTGGATTGCATAGATATTGTATGCTATCCCCATTCAGGCTTCAGCAGGAAGAGCACCCATCTGCTTATTGAGGCGAGGACCCAGATGCAGCTTTGGCACGATGTTGTCAAATCGCTTCCTGCAGCAGCAGGTACATCGGATGCTGTGGATGCCTTAATGAAAGCTGATCCTGTGCTGAAACTGATTGAAAGCCTGCCTGCTCCTGACCGCAGACGCGAAGAGTTTTTTCTGCGCCAGAGTGCTGACGGATACCTCGGGTACTTTGAAAGGGAAAGATCGGCAGATCAGCGGCAAAAATAACATGCACCGCTTAATGTTCGTATTGTTGCGTGCTACATGCTGTAAACTGATATGATACACGCCGATGATCCTGCGCGGAAGGCTGGTTATATTTTTATGAGACAGCGGTGATTTTCAAAATCAATCCTTGCTCATGCTTAAATAGTGTTTTGTGTAAATTCGAAAGGAATGAGCAGTTTGCCGTCATTGGAGATCGAGTCTTATTACAATATACTTGAGAAGCAGAAAAAGCTTGCCGATATATATAAAACGGCAGGAGATAAGGCGATTTTTCTAATACCTTCAGGGCTGGACAAAGAACCAATGCTTAGCCTTATTTCAGGTTTCGGGTCATTTTTCGGCAAAAGGCCTGCTGTCTGGACATGGGGCGATTTTTACAGTGAAATTTCAAATGTCGATGGAGTCAGGCCTAAACGTATAATAGATCCGCCTGACCATAAGCTGATACTTGGATATTTAATCGCGGCCTACCTCAAAAAAGCTGACACAGAAGGTACGGAACTTCCTCCGGGAGTAAGACATGCAGGCTTTGAATCCATACTGGGAGAAAATATAAAAGATCTGTTAGCGGAAGAAATATCTCCAGCCCATATCCTAGACACGCTGATTGACGATGCAGAAGCTGAATCCTCCAGGCCCGGGCCGGAATCGATACTGTACAGCCTTTATTCCGGCTATATTGAATATCTGGAGGCAAACGGGATAGCCGACAATGCACAGATCCCTTCCCTGATAGCGGATATGCTTGACAGGGCTGAAGTATCAAAATTTGCGGCAGGGCATATATTTATCCCTGTTGGTTTCTTATCTTTTACCGGCGGGCAGATGAAGCTTATCAGCAAGCTCATTAAGCTTTCACCGTTTGTTTTCGTCCTGCCGGAAACAGGCATTGACAGTCTGCATGATTCCATACGGCAGGTTGCTTCCGAATATGCGGGAAGGCCGTCATGGAAAGCCGACATAGTTGAACTGAGTGCTAACGACTCTTATCTCGAATATAATGCCTTAGCACGTGAACTGGCTTTGTGGGTGCATGGCAAAAGCGGATTTAATAAACTCGGCGCACTCGAAAATTACGGTGAAATAGGGATTCAGGTTCCGGCGGAAAAGATAAATGTCCTGCAGAGCTCGCTGTTAAGGTACAAAATACCATTCAATGCCAGGATACGCGGAAGTGTTGATGAAACGTTGATCGGAAAGTTCCCGAGGCTGATATGGAATGCTTATTCATCCGACTGGGACACTAAAGCTACGGCATTTCTCCTGTCAAGCCCTTTGATGGGCTGTGCCGGCATTGAGATCAGCGCCTTTGTCTCAGAATTTCCGCAGGGGGCCTGTGCCTGGGAAAAAACACTTGAAGGTGAGGCTCTTGACAGATTTAAAAGGGTGGTTTCGCTTTGCCGGGATTTATCGGAGGAGCATACTCCTGTAGAGGTGCTTAAAATCTGGCGTGATTTTATTTCAGGGCTTGATATAGTAGATTTTTCTTCAAAATCAATAGAAAGCATGCCGGAACTCGACCAGGTTTTAAAGGACATGTCTTCGGGCCTGGGCGAACTTGATAAGAAAATTGACATCCTTGAAGACATAAGCAAGGATATAGGTGAAGCGTCAAAACAAAAGATCAGCGGCAGAAAATCGGTGGCCTATATATCAGACTGGGGGCGTACGGCAACTTTGCCGATACAGCTGCCCCAAAGCCGTTCTGTAACTATTTATGCAGGGATCCCTCCTGTACTGACCACGCATAAATACTGGATAATGACTGATGTCAGCTATGATACCTGGCCAGGAAAACTCCGAGAGTCCCCTCTCCTCTGCAATGACAGCAAGAAAAAAATCAATGATGCCGTTGCTGGCACGGAAGAAGCAAACTCGCCGCACATACCTGATATACATGAGGAACGAGAACAGAAGGAAGGCCTGTTCAGACGTCTTATTGCTACGGCAGGCGCAGGTGTTGTGATCGCACGCTCCCTTACGGATTCTAACGGCAGGCCTGTATGTGCGTCCCAGTTTATGGATGCGCTTTATGAATCAAAGGATCCATGCCGCAAATGGGAATGTGCAGGAAGGATAGAGTACGGCATTTCGCGCCTGCTTCCTGAAAGGGACGACCTGTGGTTTCCGGAGGCCGAATTCAATAACAGCGTTAAAAAAAAGGACGGCGGAATAATGCCGAGAGCAGGCCTCCTGATAGGCAGCTGCAACGCTAAGCCTGTTATAAACCTAAGCGACATAGATATATGGCGTTCATGTCCATATTTTTACTGGTGCAGGAGCAGACTTAAACTTGAGAACCGGAAAAAAGAGCTGCTTGATATAAAAAAAGCCGGTATTTTCCTGCATGAATTATGGAAAAACTGCTGGCGGGAATATTACGGATATGAAAATAAGGCAAGTTTTATTTCGTTGGTCATTTCAGAATGGGAAAAAACCGTCAGTGCAAATTATAAAGAGCTTGAAACAGACCGCAGGCTGAAAAGGCATATGAAAAGACTTAGAAAACAGGCTCTCGATCTGGCTGAACTTCAGGATGATATGGAAAAAATGATAAAAGGCCGTAATGATGTAGGTATTGAATACGTTCTCGATGATTATGAAATTAATGGGGCGCTATTCAGGGGACGCTGTGACAGGATCGATTTTTACAGTGGCGGGGCCGTAATACTTGATTACAAACTAAATAAGGCTTCAAGCCACAAGGATGAGCTCCAGCTTGCCGCATACGCGTCTGTGCTCAGTAAAACAAAGGGTATCCGGATACTTGGGTATGGCTGGCTGGGACACGCGGATAAAAAACTGTACGGATTTTTTGATCCTGAATACGAGGAAATGTACGGCGTCAGAAAATCAAAAGTACAAAATCTGGACGAACATATCGAAAAGGCCGAAACGGCTATGCATGATTTTGCTGAAGCATTAAAAAAAGGCAGTTTCCCCGCTGATTACCTTGCTAAATATGCAAGCGGCAGCATGTGCAGCATCTGCGATTATTTTGCGATATGCCGCAAAAGGGAAGCCCCGTATTATTTGACGGAAGAATCGGAAGACGCTTCATGGAATCAGGGAGGGCTGGATAATGACTGATAACGCAGAAGAAAAGATTCCTCCCTGGCATTCCCTGCTTGCCGGCACATCCGAGCAGATCGAGGCAATAACGAGCGATAAACCGCTGACAGTTGTAAGCGCTGGTGCCGGTACCGGCAAAACGTACACTCTGGCACAGCGTTTTGCATGGCTTCTTTCAGCGGATAAAGATTGTGCCGTGGATCAGATACTTGTACTGACATTTACCGAAAAGGCTGCTCTTGAGATGCAGGAGCGCATTAAAAAAACCGTAGGGGACTGGTATTGCAGATATCCGAAAGATCTCTCACATTTGGGCAGAAGCGTAAGATTTATAGATGATGCTTATATCTCCACTATACATTCGTTCTCAATGAAAGTTATAAGGGAATCAGGGCTTGTGCTCAATATTGATCCGGCGGCAGGAATAGCGCCGGGTCCGAAAGAATATATCTGGTGGGATGATTTTGCTGCAGCATTGGGGGACGCTTCGGCTTCGCGGCTTTTGCCGTTGCTTTCCGGCATATGGCAGGAAAGGGCCGATGAAATATTCAACGACGAATTTTTTATTGACTTCGTAAACTCATACGGACCGGCAATGCTGGCACAGACCGCAAAAAAAGCATCTGACATATTGGGCGGGTCAGGTAAGGACCCTGAGTTCCTTTGGAGTTTTTCAGGTGAGGCCCTTGCCTGCTCAATAGAAAGCATGGCATATTATGCGCGGAGTGTGTGGGAGCTATGGCATGAAAAGGTTTTTCCTGATATAAACGATATTTTGTCTGATAATCCGGGCAAAAGTTTCGAGGAACTGAAATCGATTGCTGCCGTTTGGAAAAATTCGGATCCGGGGGAAGATGATTTAAAAAAATTTACGCAAGAACTGCTGTATAAGGGGCTTGCAAAATTACCCGGAAACTCGAAGCTGAAAAGCACCATTGAAAAATCACTTGGGATAGGCCTGAAGGAATGGCGCGATACGGCAAAACTTTGTTTATTCAAATCATCCTGCCCGTCTGAACAGGAAAAAGCGGTGACATCATTTCTCAACCGCATATCTGCAATAGGCTGGCATTGCTGGGAATCGCTGAAACAAAAAGAGGATATCCTGTCAATGAGCGACCTTGTGCATTACGCCTGCAAAGTCGTAGGTTCTTCTGAAGGCTATTGCAGGAAATTCAAACATATACTGATAGACGAATTCCAGGATACGGACCCCCTCCAGGATAACCTTATAAGTTCGCTGTGGGTAAAACCTGACGGGGCAGAGGAACATTTTCATAATACCCTTTTTATAGTGGGAGACCTTAAACAGTCGATATATCGTTTCAGGCACGCGGACCTGAGGCTATTCAGCAAATATATAGCTATGTGCGGAGATAGAAAAGAAAACGATGTTTGCAAATATGTAATGCTTAACCGCAGCTTCAGGAGCAGGATGTCCATCCTTGAAGGCGTTAACACTGTATTCGGAAATTTATGGAGTGAAGGCATGGGCGGCATCAGGGTACCTTATGAGCCGCTGTGCGGAGCAGACGAAGCGGAATGGTGGAACGATAGAAATAACGAAGAGATAACACCGGCGATAGAGTCGCTTGTTTCAGTGATAGGCATTATACAGGATGATAAAGGGAACGGGACGCCAAAGACGGAAAAGATTTCAGATGCCAGAGCAAGATTGTACGCAGAGCTCGGCAGGAAAATAATCGAAATAAAAACCAGCGGAAGAAAAATATGGAATAAATCTGAAAAAAAATTCGATGAGGTCAAATGGATGGATTTTGCGGTACTTGTGCCGACAAGGACTGTATATCCTGAAATTGAAAAGGCATTTGACGCATCAGGAATCCCGTATGTTTTGTGTACAAACCGGAGTTATTTCGCCAGAGGGGAAATAGGAGACCTTGTTAACCTTATCTCTCTCCTTGCAGACCCGTCTGACCCTCTCTGCCTTGCAGGCTGGCTTGCTTCACCGTTCAGCGGCACTGAGCCTGGAACGGCAGAATTGTGCATGGCGGAAGCTGAGACTGCAAAATCAAAAGGCTGTGCTTTGCCTCTTTCTGAAATAATCATTAAAAAACTGCCTGATGTATGGCGAAAAATTATTTATTTGAGAAATAAAGCCATATACAGCGGCGTTTCATCAGTGATCCTTGACATAATGAAAACCCCGTCGTTCCTCGGTGCATACGGACCCGAACACAGGAACAGGGTAGTTGCAAACATAATAAAGCTTTCGGATATTGCAGAGGAATATGAATCTTCTGAGGGACGGTCACTTTATGGATGTGCTGCTTATATGCAGTCGGCTGTAAGCTCTATGCAGCAGAAAGAGGAACCGGATGTCACATCCAGCGAGCAGGATGCCGTCAAGGTAATGACGATCCACTCGTCAAAGGGCCTGGAATTTCCGATAGTTGCACTATCCGGGGCTGAAGACGGCGGATATAAATCGGATTCTATATGTGTTTCATGCAAATACGGAGTCATAGCGAAAAAAATTCCTGATTTTTTGTGCAATGGGACCGGCAAAGTACCGACAGTATCAGGTGTCTGGTTTGACGAAGAGGAAAAACAGGCGGCAGAGGCGGAGAAGGAACGCCTGTGGTATGTCGGGGTGACGCGTGCGATGGACAAGCTTATTTTGTGCGGGACGATGAAGGCTGAAAAGGATGAAGAAATTCATGCCGGAAGCTTTATAGAACGTGTCGTTTCAGTTAATAAGGATAATAGAGCCGTTTCCTACCTTGAGTGCGGCCAGGTGAAAAAAGACACGGAAAAGTTCCATATCCGCAGCGAAGCAGCTGAAACAGCGCCTCTCGGACTTATAACTGTATCGCCGCCAAAACTTGCGAGGATATCGGCTTCGGCGTTTGCGATGTTATCGTGGTGTCCGGCCGCGTACAGGATATCATACAGGCAGGGCCGTACGATGGAGTGGCTTGCTGACGCTGGGGAGGACGGAAGAGGCGGTTCCGGATTCGGAACGCTCGCGCACTGGATACTTGCGCGATGGGACTTTAAATCTGAGACCCTGGACAAGTGGCTGCCTGAGAGCGGTTCACAGGAATGTGACGTTTTATTGAGGAAGATCCCTTCGGAAATAAGATCAGAGTTCAGGTCGGATAAAAACAGAGATGAGCTGAAAAGGATGCTTTCCGGGTATGCTGCAACAGAGGAAGGCGGTTATCTCGCCTATTTGGCCTCCGGGCGCTCATCGTCACGCCTGTATCGTGAAACCCCGTTCAGAGTACAGGATGAAGACCTTCTTCTTGTGGGTGCTACCGATGTTTTTTGGGAAGATACGGATGGGGTACACCTTATTGACTGGAAAACCACACCTGAAAGTTATGCTCCTGCCAGATATTATGAATATCAGCTTATGTTTTACGGTTATGCGGTATGGCGGTACAGAGGCCAGAAAAATTATCCCGAAGTCCCTGTCCGTCTAAGCATAAATTACCTGCGCAGCGGAAGCTTGCCTGAAAAAGGGGAGATCATTTTCGACGGAAAGATGTCTGACAAATATCGGATAAAAATACACTCCGCTGCAGAGGCTGCCCTTTCGGAAAAATTTGTCAGGAATAATGAAAATTGCATTTTATGTCCGTGGAAGGATTTTTGTATAAATAACAAAAGTTTTTTCTCTAATGATGCTTAGCACTTTACAAAAAATTGTATTAACATGTGAATAAACCCATTTGTACTTAATTTCTTTTAATGTGTGAAATTTGACGCGATTAAAATATGAGAGTAAAATCAGGCAGTATTTGTAAAAAAAACAGGCATTAAAAATCCTTGATAAACACAGAGGGGAGGTGAATTTGTTGGCAGAGAATCTTGCACAGGAGATACGGGAACAGGAAGCTCTTGCTAAGGAAACTATTGCCAATGCCAAGGTGGAAGCTGCAAAAATCGTAGCTTCGGCCCAGGCCGGAGCAGAACAGATGATAAAAAACACAAGGCAGCAGTGTCACCGGCAGTGGCGGGAATCTGTTGCGAACGCTGAAAAAGAGGCAGAGGCAAAAGCCTGTGATATTCTCAAAACAGGGCAGGTCGATGCTGATTTATTTTATGAACAGAAAAAAGGATCTGTAATAGAAGTAGCAAATTGGCTGGTGAGAGAGGTGATGGCGACTTATGGCTCTTGCCGAGATGTGTAAGGCGCGAATAGCTGTCCATAAATCTGTTGCTTATGAGCTTGTAGGAAAACTGCAGGCGCTGGGATGTTGCGAGTTTGTAGAACAGGAAGGCAGTACGCTCGACAGCAGGGCGATGCTCCAGCTGCACGCAAATCAGCATGAAATCGAGGAACTTCTCAGTGATGTAAGGTTTGTATTGCGTATGCTGGAACCCTTTGAAACTGAAAAAGAAGGTTCATTGGCAAGGATGCTCGGAGATATTCCTGCAATAGGACTTTCGGAACTTGCCTCAAAAGTGGACAAAGAAAGATTTAAATCTTTTGTTGCCGACTTGAGGGAAAAAGAGAGAAAAATGACGGAATACCGTGCGGAAAGCTCACGGCTCAAAGGGCTTCTTTCTCAGGCTGCACTTCTAAAATCAATTAAATACCCATTAGAATTATTCACAACTGGTTCCGAGATGATCGGAGGAGCCGTTTACAGCGTTCTTAAATCCTCCGCAGCGGAAATGATTTCAAAACTTAAATCAGGGCTTGGAGATTTTTTCGAATTTCAGGAGCTCGAACCTAACGGGAAGGATTCATTTTCAATATTTGCAATTCTTTACCGTAAAGAGGATCAGGAAAAAGTGCAGGATATATGCACGGAACTTTCCGCAAACAGGATCGACGTACCTAAAGAATTTATCCTTACAGCAGATGAAGAACTGGAGAGGATCAAAGTATCAGTCGACAGGCTCGAAAAAGACGAAGCTTCTGTTTGTTCCGAACTTGCCGGATGTGCTGATGAAGGTATGGCGATGGCCAGGACCTGCGGTGACTACTGGACTATACTTAAAGACAGGATCAATTCTATGGTTTCAGGTCTCCCTACGGAGGATGTGTTCATCTGGTCTTTCTGGATGCCTGAAGTTTGTCTTGCCAAGGTCAAAAAAACCATCGAACCGTATGAATCTATGATGGAGTTTGCTGTGATTGGACCTGATGAAAATGAGGAAGCCCCCACGCTGCTGAAAAATGCATCGTGGTCGTCAAGTGTGGAACCGCTCACGCTTATGTTCGGCACACCTTCCTACGGCGGTGTAGATCCTACCTCGCTTATGGCGCCGTTCTTCTTTGTTTTCCTGGGCATGTGTTTCGGCGACGCCGGTTACGGTCTTGTAATGAGCGGGATAATAGGGTATTTCCTCATAAGGCATAGACTGCAGCCTACATTGCGCAAATTTTTTATTATGCTCAACATAGGGATGCTGTGCTCGGTAATATTCGGAGCCATAACAGGCTCATGGTTCGGAGACAGCGTTTCCGCTTTCCCGTTCATGAGTCCGCTGCTTCCTTTAAAAAATGCACTGCAGCTCCTCGACCCGATGAATGATCCCATGACACTTCTTATGATTTCGCTTGCTCTCGGTTTTATCCAGATAATATTCGGACTGCTTATAGCATTCAGAAATAACTGGAAAAACGGAGAACGTTTCGCAGCATGCGCTGATCAGGGAGGATGGATTGTCTTCCTTGTCGGGCTTCTTTTGGTCGGGATCAGCATGTCTGGTGCGATACCTGGGATGTATATCATTCCTTCTAAAATTACTGCGGCTGCAGGAGCACTTATACTTGTTGCCACACAGGGCAGAGGAAGAAACAACATCGCTGGGAAAATTTTCTCCGGTGTTATGAGCCTGTACAATGTCACAGGGTATCTTGGTGACGTTTTGAGCTACAGCAGACTGCTTGCTCTCGGCCTTGGCTCTGCAGCTGTCGGAATGGTCATCAACCTGCTGGCAAAACTTGTCGTTGGAGTCCCTTATGTAGGATTGATCTTAGCCATACTGATATTTGTACTGGGTCATACTTTCAGTATAGCTGTAAACCTGCTTGGAGCGTTCATACATTCACTCAGGCTCCAGTATGTTGAATTTTTCGGTAAATTCTATGACGCAAACGGCAGGGATTTCACCCCGCTGCGTAATTCGACCATGTTCGCGCGGCTTGAAGAGGATTCAGCAGCGCAATAGCGAATGCCGTCAGGTTCAGTCGAAATACAAAAAGCTGAAACATATTAACTTGAGGAGGTTATATTTCATAATGGAAACAATGCTTGCAACAATTTCTGAACAGCTTGGTCCTATGCTTGTCATACTTGGTGCAGCCCTTGCAGTTGGTTTCGCAGGGTCAGGTTCCGCATGGGGAATCGGTATTGCCAATGAAGCTGCAGCCGGTATCATGACAGAAGATCCAAAGAAATTCGGTTATGCCCTTGTCCTTCTTGCATTGCCTGGCACCCAGGGAATATACGGACTGCTGGTAGCCGTTCTGGCCCTTCAAAAGGCAGGACTGCTCGGTGCCGGCGGGGTAGCTCTCACTGTATGGCAGGGTCTTGGTATTGGCTTTGCTTGTCTTCCTGTTGCAATAGTCGGCTTCTATTCGGCAATCTGGCAAGGAAAATCATCTGCCGCATCAATATTAATGATTTCCAAACGTCCGGAACAGATAGGTAAAGCTGTTATTCTCCCTGCAATGTGTGAAACTTATGCAGTTTTCGGTCTTCTGGTGAGTATATTGATGCTCAACGGAATCAAACTTTAGCAAAGAACGGGGAGAAGACCATGTCTTTGGCCCAAATTACAGAAAAAATCAGAAGCGATGCCCAAAATGAAGCTGATGAGATACTTGCGAAAGCAAAGGCTCAGTCTGAAGCCATAAAAGAGAAAGCGGAGGAAGAAAAAGAAACGATAACATCGTCGTTTGATCTTCGTTTTCAGAGAGAACGCCCTGAGATTTTCCGCCGCAGAGAGATCGTTGCTAATCTCGATATTAGTAAAATGATGCTCCAATCGAGGCGTAATCTTATCAGCAACGTTTTTGCCGAATCCCTTAAAAAAATGAAGGAACTTGAACGTACCGAATATATTAGTCTGTGCGAGGCCTTGCTTAATTGCGCTGTTGCCACGAAAAATGAACAGATCGAAGTCGGCAGCGGAGAAAAGTTCCTTGATAATGACTGGCTTGTGGCATATAACGAAAAACATGGTACTAAGCTTGTTTTTTCGCAGGTGAAGCCTGATATTGCAGGCGGATTTATTCTTACAAGGGGAAAAATCAGCATTAACTGCTCCTGGGACATGCTTATACAGATAGCTCAGGAAAAACAGGAATCTGACGTGGTAAAGCGTTTGTTCCCTGTAGCGGAATAAGGGAGGTGCTCTGATGTCCCGTCAAGAGGCATATGGTTATGCTGTTGCGCGAATACGCGCAATGGAGCACCGTCTTCTTGATGCCGGTGTTCTGCAGAGGATGATAGATGCTGAAGATCCGGCATCGGTACTGAAGATACTTGGAGAGACATCTTATGTTTCGGCATTGACGTCCCAGTCCTGCGAATTAAATTTCGACAAGGTGCTGGAATCAGACCTGCACGGGATATATAACGAAATCCGTACATTCGTGCCGGATAAAGGGCTTGTTGACCTGATGTGTCTCCAGTATGACTTTCATAATGTGAAAGTCCTGATAAAGAGCATATTCAATGTAAAGACCGGCGGTAAAAAGAGATGGGACCTGCTGACTTCACTTGGCTCTTATCCGCTGGACGATATGATCGCGAACATCGATTCGGAAGATTACAGGCTTTTGCCGTTCGGGTTGAATACGCTTATCCCTAAATGCATATCGATATGGGATCAGAATAAGGACATACTAGAGATCGAACGGCTGCTGGACCGTAGAATGTTTGAAGTCATGCTTGAAAAGGCTGAAGCGCTTGATATGCCTGGAGTGAAAAACTGGGTTCGTACAAGGATCGACGGCGAGAACATACGTACGCTTGTCAGGCTGAAAAGATTTAATTTCGATGCATCCAGGTCATTTCCTTTCCTGCATTCAGGCGGGGCGGTCGATATTGGTATAATGGCATCCCTGATAACAGAGCCTTTTGAGAGCTGGGGGAGGACCATTGAATTTTCCGAGTTTGGCAAAGTACTCTGTTCGATAGATACAGCCGGGGGATTTTCGGATCTTATACTGACTCTTGAAAAAGTCCTGGATGACTTCTACCTTGATTGCATTGCAGCGAGCAGGTACAGCCAGTCGGCTCCGGAGAATATCCCTGCCTACCTTTGGGCGAAAGAGATGGAAGTAAAAAATGTTAGAGTTATCCTTGTTGCAAAAGGAAGCAAAACGGATAAGGATCGCTTAAGGAGGCTTCTGCGTCATGGCTATGTCTAAACAGAGCTCACCGATGGCGGCAGTAGGAAGCTATGACAGCATACTGCCATTTAAGGCCATAGGGCTGGATGTCGTGGTTATAACAGAAGAAAACAGAGCTTCTTTGGGGCAGATAATGAATAAATTCGCTCGTTGCGGCTATGCTGCCCTTTTTGTTGAAGAGTCCCTGTTTGCCGCCTATCCCGAAATAATAGATGAAGTCAACGAATCGACAGATATGTGTATAATCCCTGTTCCAAACCAGAATGGTTCCATGGGAGTCGGTCTCAATTCTATAAGGCGTAATGTTGAGCGTGCCGTCGGCATGGATATATTTGGTGTTAAATGATGAAGATGGAGGCGATGTGAGTGGCTACTCCTAATGCCATAGCAGGATTCATCGCAAAAATTTCCGGTCCGCTTGTTATTGCTGATGGTATGGCCGGAGCCTGCATGTTCGACGTTGTCAGGGTCGGAAAGGCAGGTCTTGTCGGTGAAATTATTGAACTTAAAGATGACACAGCTTCAGTACAGGTGTATGAGGAAACGTCAGGCCTTGCTCCAGGAGAGCCGGTAGTAAGCACCGGAGAACCCTTGAGCGTTGAACTTGCTCCGGGTCTTATCGAAGAGTTTTTTGACGGTATACAGCGTCCGCTGGAAAGTATCGAAGAGGCGGCCGCAAGCCCCTATATACTCAGGGGAATAAATGTTCCTGCTGTAAGCAGAACAAAAAAATGGCGCTTTGAACCGTGTGTAGTTCCAGGTGAAGATGTTGCTGCAGGCGATATTCTTGGCTCTGTAAAGGAAACCGTGCTTGTGGACCATAAGATAATGGTTCCGCATGGAGTAAAAGGAAAAGTAAAGGAAATAAAGATCGGAGACTATACGGTCGAGGATGTAGTTGCTGTTATTGAAGAAAATGGTCGGGATTACGATATAAAAATGCTCCAGAGATGGCCTGTTCGTAAACCGCGTCCAGTTGTCAAACGCCTGCCTCCTGAGGTTCCGCTTACTACAGGACAGAGAGTCGTCGATACTTTCTTTCCGATAGCACGCGGAGGGACTGCGTGTGTCCCAGGTCCTTTCGGTTCAGGCAAGACCGTCATCCAGCACCAGCTTGCAAAGTGGGCTGATGCGGAGATAGTGGTTTACATAGGCTGCGGGGAACGCGGCAATGAAATGACTGACGTTCTGCTTGAGTTCCCGGAATTGGAAGATCCTCGTTCGGGACAGCCGCTTATGAAGCGCACACTGCTTATTGCAAACACATCCAATATGCCTGTTGCTGCCCGTGAGGCATCAATATATACGGGTATCACCATTGCAGAGTACTTCCGTGACATGGGATATTCGGTGGCTCTTATGGCGGACTCTACGTCCCGCTGGGCTGAAGCTCTACGTGAAATGTCCGGACGTCTTGAAGAAATGCCTGGGGAAGAAGGATATCCCGCATATCTTGGAACACGTCTTGCCACATTCTATGAAAGATCAGGCCGTGCAATTTGCTTCGGCAAAGACGGCAGGGAGGGTGCCATTTCAGTTATAGGAGCTGTCTCGCCTCCTGGAGGAGACCTCTCCGAGCCTGTAACGCAGAACACCCTGCGTGTTACAAAGGTATTCTGGGGTCTTGATTCACAGCTTGCTTACCAGCGGCATTTCCCTGCTATCAACTGGCTTTCCAGTTATTCTCTGTATGCGCAGAAACTCGGCGAATACTGGGATGGTTTTTATGACGGCGAATGGAGTGAATACAGGACGGAAGCGATGAGTCTTCTGGAAGATGAAGATAAATTGAAGGAAATTGTCCGCCTTGTCGGCATAGATGCGCTTTCTAAGGAAGAACGCATGGTACTGGAAACGTCAAAATCTATCCGTGAAGACTTCCTTCACCAGAATTCTTTCCATGAGATCGACACATATGCCTCCATGGACAAACAGTTCAAAATGCTTAGAAACATACTTACGTTCCATCATCTTGGAATGAAGGTCCTGACATGCGGGGGACTCCTACGTTCAGTTATAGACCTTCCGATACGTGATGAAATAGCACGTATGCGCTATACGGAGGAGAGCAATCTGGAAGCTCTTGATAAACTTGAAGATGCCATAAAGACGGAACTTGGAAAAATCGGCGCTGCCGGAGGTGAGACAAATGATGCTGCCTAAGGAGTACAGGACCATTTCAAATTTGTCAGGGCCGCTTATGCTTGTCGAAAAAGTTGAGGACGTCAGTTATGACGAACTTGCTGAAATACGCCTTGCAAACGGTGAGCGCAGAAGAGGAAGGGTACTCGAAATTGACAGGGATAAGGCACTGGTCCAGGTATATGAAGGAAGTACAGGAATAGACGTAAACACGACCCAGATACGTTTTCTTGGTGATGTCCTGAAACTGCCTGTCTCAAAGGATATGCTCGGGCGTATATTCAACGGACGCGGTGATCCTATTGACGGAGGAGCATCAATAATTCCTGAATCTTCACTTGATGTTAACGGCAACCCGATGAATCCGTTCTCAAGAGACTTCCCTTCTGAATTTATCCAGACTGGCATCTCGACAATCGACGGAATGAATCCGCTGGTTCGCGGACAGAAGCTGCCAATTTTCTCAGGAAGCGGTATGCCACATAATAAAATAGCTGCGCAGATAGCGCGTCAGGCTACCGTCATAAGCGGGCATGCAAATTTTGCAGTTGTTTTTGCCGCCATGGGCATCACATTTGAAGAAGCTTCGTTCTTTATGGAAGATTTCAGACGTACAGGCGCTCTTGAGAGAACTGTAATGTTTGTCAACCTTGCGGACGACCCTGCGATCGAACGTATATCAACGCCGCGTCTTGCACTTACATGCGCTGAATATCTGGCATTCGAAAAGAACATGCATGTACTTGTAATATTGACGGACCTTACAAATTATTGCGAGGCTCTCCGTGAAATTTCCGCCGCACGTAAAGAGGTTCCGGGTCGCCGCGGATATCCCGGGTATCTCTATACCGACCTTGCAACAATGTATGAAAGGGCCGGAAGGCTTCGCGGCAAGGAAGGTTCGATAACCCAGCTTCCTATACTTACAATGCCTGAAGATGACAAGACGCATCCTATCCCGGACCTTACAGGTTATATAACTGAAGGACAGATAATCCTTTCAAGAGGGCTTCACCGCAAGGGTATATACCCGCCGGTCGATGTAATGCCATCCCTCTCAAGGCTGAAGGATAAGGGGATAGGGAAAGGCAAGACGCGCGAAGACCACGCAGACCTTATGAACCAGCTCTTTGCGGCTTACTCGCGCGGTAAGGAAGCCAAGGAACTCGCCGTTATACTGGGCGAAGGCGCTCTTTCCGAGGAAGATAAGGCTTTTGCCAAGTTTGCCGATCTATTCGAGGATAAATATGTGCGCCAGGGAGAATACGAGAACAGATCGATAGAAGACACGCTCCTCCTTGGTTGGCAGCTGCTGACGATTGTTCCGACACGTGAACTCAAACGCGTCAGGGATGAATATATCGATAAGTATCTGAAGCCGCTTTTTGAAGCGCAAGAGGATCAGACTCAGACGATGCTTCAGGAATAGGAAGGGATGATACCTGATGCCAAAGGCACTTAATGTCAATCCCAACCGTATGGAGCTTTCAAAGCTCAAAAGGCAGCTTGTCGTTGCCAAGAGAGGGCATAAACTGCTGAAGGACAAGCAGGATGCTTTGGTAAAGGAGTTCCTTGCAAGGGCCAAGGCTGTGTGGGAACTGCGTCAGGAAGTGGAAAAAGAGATCAGCGGCTGCTATAGCGGTTTTCTGCTTGCGCGTGCACAGACTCTGCCTGAAATGCTGGAGCAGACTCTTATGAATGCAGGCGGCAATATGCGTGTGGATGTAATCTATGTAAATGTCATGAGCGTGCGTGTGCCTTCATTCAAACTGCCAGAACAGACCATTGAGCTTAATTACGGCCTCGGAACTTCACCGGGCAGTCTTGACGTAGCTCTTGAACAGTTTCTTAAACTTATGCCGAAACTGGTAAAGCTGGCAGCTGAGGAAAAGGCCATAAAGTCAATGGCCCTTGAGATCGAGAGAACCAGACGCAGGGTAAATGCCCTTGAGCATGTAATGATACCGTCATTTACTGAAGCTGTCCGCTCTATATCCATGAAGCTTGATGAAATGGAGCGTTCTACATTGTCAAGACTCATGGTTATAAAGGAGATAGTACGCTCGCATTAAAATGAACGCTTGGAAAGCTTCTATCGATGCTCCGTAAGTTTCAAGCCCGGCCTTACGGCCGGGCTTTCATTCACTGCAGCCGTGCTGGGATAACGCCTGCAGTGTAACTTTTATCCATGATCTTGTTTTTTTCCGCAGGCTTTTCAGTAAAGCTGTCCTTTACAGGCGCAGCAGCCTATGAAAATATGATCGGTTTTACATTAAGCAGTCAACCTGCAGCCTGCAGCTGCCATGAGAAGCTTTATCCTGTTTATCTGGTTTACGTTGCTTACGCTGGAATCGTAATCAAGTGCAAGGATATTCGCTCCGCTGTAAATGCGTTTAAGCTCTTTTATAACGCCTTTGCCTGTAATGTGATTAGGCAGGCATGCAAAAGGCTGTATGCATATTATGTTTTTTATATCTTCATCAAGCAGGGTCATCATTTCAGCCGTCAGGAGCCACCCTTCGCCTCCCTGGTTTGCGCACGAAACGACGGATTCAGCTTTTTCCGCTAACTGGTAGATGCTGTTGATTTTCCCGAATTTTGTCCCTACCAGCGCCTTCCTTATCGGGTCCCGCATGTGTTCGATGACCGATATCGCTGCTCTGGCTGCTAAATTGGCCGCCAGGCCGCCTGCTAACTTCCTCCTTGCATATACGTCATCGAAAAGACAGTATAGCAGGAATGAGGCCAGGTCGGTAGGGACCACTTCGCCTCCCTCGCTTTCGATTATATCTGTTATATGCTCATTTGCCCCCGAATGGTATTTGACCAGGATTTCGCCGACTATCCCTATACGCGGTTTGACCGCGTCTGAAACAGGAAGCTTGGAAAACTCCCCCGAGGCATACCTGACGATGTTCCCGAAATAATTGTGCTTTTGTTTTAAAATGCAGTCCTTAAAAAGGTCTGAGCATTCATTGAAAAGTTTCTGTGCACTGCCTTTTTCAGTTTCGTATGGTCTGGTTCGTAGCAGCATTCGCATCAGGAGATCTCCATACAGCATCCCCATGGCTGCGCGGTGTATGACCCTGACTGGAAGCTTGAATTTTACTGCATTATGTCCCTGGGCATTGACTGCCACTATCCGCGTTTTGCTGAAGCCGGCCTTATCAAGGGCCATACGCAGCAGAGGTACGTAGTTACTTGCACGGCAGGCGCCGCCTGTCTGTGCATAGAAACAGTCCGTATTTTCAGGAACATATTCACCGCTTTTAAGAGCCTTCAGAAATTGTCCGATCACCAGCATTGCAGGATAGCACGCATCGTTGTTTACGTAGTTTAGCCCGAGTTCTACAGCTTCCCTTCCGCCTTCGGGCAGGACACGGAAATCAAGTCCTTCCGATCCCATGATTGTTTCGAGAAACTGGAAGTGGTATTTTGAAAGAGGCGGGCATAATATTGTCCTTTGCGGTGTGCCGTACGTATGGAAGCACTGAGGCATCACAGCAGTTTTTTTCTGCCGTGGCTCACCGTTTTTATTTTCATGATCAGGTGAAGCGGCTGCCAGAAGGGAGCGTATCCTTATTCTCACCGCACTGTTGTTTTTGCTTTCGTCAATTTTTATGAGAGTATGGATACGGTTGTTTCTCTGAAGCAGGGCAGCCACCTGCTCGGAGCTTATAGCGTCAAGTCCGCACCCGAATGAGTTGAGCTGCACCATCTGTATGTTTTTGAAGTCGGGATTTTTTGCAATAACGGCTGCAGTCCTGTATAGCCTGGAATGATATACCCACTGGTCAACTACATCAAGATGTCCGGTAAACTGCAGGTTTTCAGCAAGTCCGCATACAGAATCTTCGGTAAACACGGCAACATCGTAGCTGTTTATCAGTTCCGGTATACCGTGATTTACAGTAGGGTCAAGATGATAGGGATGCCCTGCAAGCACTATGCCTTTTATGCCGTGTGCCAGGACGTACTCCAGTGCGTTTTTACCGTATGCCGCCACATCGGTTTTGAATTTTCTCTGTGCTTTGTATGCCTCATTTAAGGCAGACCTTAGCTCTGTTTTTTCAAAACTGTAGTCCTTGAATTCTTCAAGCAGTGAAGAAAACATCTTCTCTGGCGAATCGATTGGGAAAAAGCGGTGGACAAATCGTATTCCGGGTGACCGCAGCTCTTCTATGTTGAGCCATGCAACATCAGGATAGCCTGCTATAACCGGGCAGTTGAAATGATTATCAGCGCTGCTGAATTCGTTGACTTCTTTTTGTATTCCCGGATAAAAAATAAGTTCAGCTCCCTTCCTGACCAGTTCGCAAATATGGCGGTGGACAAGCTTTGCCGGAAAACAGACCGTCTGTGACGGTATCGTATCTATTCCAAGCGATTCATCAGGGTGAGACGAGGAAAGCTCAACTCTGAAATTAAGGTTTGTAAATAATGTAAACCAGAACGGATAATTCTCATATATGTTAAGTACCCTTGGTATGCTCACAGTGCCCCTTGCTGCCTTTGACGGAGAAAGAGGAGAATAGCCGCTGAACAGCCTCTTGTATTTCAGTGCGTACAGGTTAGGCGGGTGGTCCTTTTTTTGTATTTCCCCCGAAAGTCCGTTTTCGCACATGTTTCCTGTTATATAACTGCGCCCTTCGCAGAACTTGGTGTTTGTGAGGATACATTTGTTACCGCATCCATGACATCTTGATGTGGTGGTACATGCGCCGAAATTCATAATGGATTCCCGGCTTATAATACTGCTGTTCTGCTTGTCATCCCTTTCCCTTGCTATAAGAGCTGCGCCGAAGGCCCCCATCAGTTCAGGCATTGAAGGACGTATTACCTCGCGCCCGGTTACGAGTTCAAATGCTCTGAGCAATGCATCATTTTTGAAAGTCCCGCCCTGGACTACTATATGATCCCCAATTTCATCAGCATTCCTTATCTTAAGCACTTTATAAAGAGCGTTGCGTACTATAGAATATACCAGGCCTGCGGATATATCCCTGATATCCGCTCCTTCCTTCTGAGCCTGTCTTACGCGCGAATTCATGAATACCGTGCAGCGGGAGCCAAGATCTACAGGTTTTTTTGAATCCTCGGCTGACCTGACGAATTCATCCATTGACATACCTAGCGATTCTGCGAAGTTCTGCAGGAAAGAACCGCAGCCCGAAGAGCATGCCTCATTCAGAAAAACCTGTTTGATGATGCCATTTTCGACACGCAGGCATTTCATATCCTGACCGCCGATGTCGATTATGAAATCAACATCGGGTTCAACGAATTCGGCTGCTTTGAAATGGGCTAAAGTTTCCACCTCACCGGTATCGATGCCAAAAGCAGCCTGTATCAGCTTTTCTCCATATCCTGTAACTGCGCTGTTTTTTATTATGAGCCCGCATGGCATCAGCGAGTACAGTTTTGTGAGGATTTCTTTTACAGTATGGATTGGTTCGCTCCCGCCGCCTAAAATATAGTCTGAGAATAAGATCTCGTTTTTTTCGTCTAACAGAACTGCTTTCGTTGTTGTTGACCCTACGTCTATCCCAAGATATGCATTGCCTGAAGCAGCTGAAATATCATTAAACTTCATTTTGCTTTCAGAAATGCGTATTTTGAATTTATCCCTTGCGCCGCAGTCATTAAACAGAGGAGGCAGCGGTTCCGCAGACGGAACGGCCGCTGATGTGAAAAAACTCTTTGCCTTTTTGCGGAGATCGTAAATATCAACAGTTTTATTCTTTCCTCCAAGTATTGCTGCGCCTATAGCAACGAACAGATGTGAATTATCAGGGGATATGCATTGTTCAGGCGCGAGGGCAAGCGTTTCACTGAAGCGTTTTCTAAGTTCGGGAAGAAAATAAAGCGGACCGCCTAAAAAAACGACATTTCCGCAGATTTTTCTGCCGCATGCAAGCCCGCTTACAGTTTGATTGACTATAGCCTGAAGTACGGATACGGCTATATCTTCCCTTGCAGCTCCGTCCTTCATGAGCGCCTGGACATCAGTCTTCGCGAAAACACCGCAGCGTGAGGCTACCGGGTATATCGTCCCGTATCCCTTTGCCAGCTCATTAAGGCCCGATGCATCTGTACCGAGAAGCATGGCCATATGGTCGATAAAAGCACCTGTGCCTCCGGCACATGTTTCATTCATTCTCTGGTCGATCCCGTTTTTATCAAAAAATGTCAGCTTTGCATCCTCCCCGCCGAGTTCGATGCATGCGTCTGCGGCAGGGATGTATTTTTCGACCGATGCGGAGCAGGCTGTCAGTTCCTGTGCGAACTGGATATCCATCTCTTTTGCAATGCCAATGCCGCCTGAGCCGGCTATTGCAATCGTTATATCCGCATTTTTGCAATAATTTTTAACGTCATACATAATGTTTCTTACAGTTTTTCGTATATCGGAAAAATGACGGCAGTAACAGCTGTGTATAAGGGTTCCCCCTACGTCAAGTATCGCTGCCTTTGCTGTTGTAGAGCCTATATCAAGCCCGACATGCAGAAGTGGCATGTTAAATGTTTCCTCCCTCGCCTATATAACAAAACAATGGCTGCACTGAAGTCAGCCGTTTGGAATAATATCCAGCAAATGTATTTGATTAAAAATAAGCAGAAGGGGCTGGCTTTAAATCAGCAGTACTGAGTCCGAGTGAGGTATAGCCATTAATTCGGTCCCTATGAGTTTATTCCAGAGCCTGAAGGAAAAAAGCATTGGGGTTTTGTTTATAAAATTGCCTATTAGATTTTTCTTTGATGATGAATACTGAAGCATGCTGCCTAAATGAGAAGCACGTGAAAAGCGTGAACCTGCGGAACGCACGGCAAATGACACGCTGTTCGATACAGCTCCTATATCTATAGCAATTTTTGAAGGCTGGTGGCCGAAACTTCCGCTGTTATCCTGTTGAATGGCCACTGCAGTTAATGAATTAAATATAAAAAGGTATATTATAAGGAGATATATGTACAATTTTGATTTTTTAAGTAAAATAAACAAAAAGCATCATCTCCCCCTTTTGAATTAATATACAATATTAAAAATATAATGTTTAATATTTTTTTGTGCTGCCGATCAAGCGTATTATACATCAATTTGTGATGATTATTATCAGTATCCGTTAATAACGGATTATTGATTAATAACGGCAAATAAATATGTAATAAATATTTATTTGCCGTTAGCCAACGTAAATGATAAATATAAAATTTAAAAGTGTCCTTTGAGAGTTCCTTATAAGTGTAGGCGGAAGGAAAGTTTAGCGGCCGTACAGTTTTGCCGTTTCTGTACGGCCGATCCTTTTTAACCGCTATCTGCAGTAGTTTATATTATCAGTTTTCTGTTCAGGAGTTGAAAATTTATCGCTGTCCTTGTATCCAATTATGATCCCGCATGCGGGGCTGTATCCTTCCGGGATCTTAAGTTTCTCGGCAATTGCATGCTCCCTGCATATGGTTGGTATTGGAGATACTACATAACATGAGCCAAGCCCGAGTGCTGTGGCGGCTATAGCTGTGTTGGCAGCGGCACACGAAGCTGTAGCCTGCCCGAACGGATTTGTCTGCTGTACTGAGAAGAGAATGAGCATCGGAGCTCCGTAAAGCGGCTGATAGCCTGGCAAATTTGCCCTGCTTACAAGAAAATCATTGCCTGAAGATTTCATGGCATTTAATGTTTTGTGGTTTATCTCGCTGAGCAGAGTATTATTTTCCACTACTGTTATGTGCATTTCGCCGGCTTTAGGCGCCTTGTTTGCCGATTTAAGAAGCAATTCCAGTTTTTCGCTTTCGACCGGCCTGGTCTGATAGCTGCGTACACTTTTTCTGGACAATATGGCTTGCAGCGCATCCATTAAAATTACCTCCCTTTTGTTTTCAGAACCTGAGATTTAAAATTTTGGCGGCATGGCAAGCATGCTTTGCATTATATTATAGAGCAATCATACAAATATTGCGGTCGGCACAGTTGTTTTCCAATATTTGCAAAATGGCTGGGTAATTAAGGAAACGGAGTCATTTATTTTTGACTGAATTTAAGATTGATATTACTTCTCTGTCATCCAATTGCGGAAAAGAAACGTAATAAGCTCCGACTGACCCCCTATAGCATGTATCGCATACAAGAATGACCAGCTCGTCCGCAATTGCTTTCAGCTTTTGAGCCGCAGAATACGGGGCTACGGGAATGGCTACTACAATTCTCGAGGGATTAAGATTTTTTATTTGCGCTATGGCTGCGTACATTGTTAATCCGGTGGCTATCCCGTCATCGACTATTATTGCCGTTTTATTTTTTACGTCGCATCTTTGCATATCACCGGTATAAATAAGGCGCCGTCTTTTTATTTCAGCACGTGCTTGTTCTGTTGCAGATGCAAGCCAGTCCGGATCGGCAGCAATTATTTCAGATTGATTGCAGACCGGCTCTCCGTCTTCCGCTATGGCGCATACGGCATATTCCTCATTCATGGGGTGGCCTATTTTTTTTGCTATTATCAGATCCATAGGCAGCATCAGCCTTTTTGCTATTTCAGCAGCAAGTACTATGCCTCCTCGCGGCAGTGCAAATACTATGCAATCTTTATCTTTGTACTTTTTCAAAGAATTCGCCAGTTGTATCCCTGCATCTGTTCTGTCTTTGAATATCAAGTCACACACCTCCTCCTGTGATCCTGGTGAGAATGAGGGTCATTGCTGTCAGGGGAAAAATATATAACACAGAGGGACTAAGAAAAACATTGATATAACGATTCGCATTAAATAGACCAGCAGCATCTGTGAGAACGATATCGGTATCGTTGAATGCCAGACATGAAGTCCGACTTCCGTAATATTGATCAGTCCGACTGTGGTAAGGCATATACATAAAAACCGGGCCGTTTCGGTCGAAAGCGTTTGCCCGTAAGCCACGGCAAGATACTGGTCGATAAATGCAAAAATTACTGTTCCGCCAAGCATTTTGGCCTCAGGGATCCCAGATAAAGTTAAAAGATATGATATAGGTGCGGAAATATACGCTAATATTCTGCTCATGTCAGCTATGGACAGAAATATTGTGCCGAAAGTTATCATCAGCGGAATAGTGCCGAAAAGCAAAGGAAGCGCTATAGAAAAACTTTCGTTAAAATATGCCTTGATGTTCATATGGCGTGCTTTATTTATCCCGCGGAGCACCGCCCATTCAAAAATGGAATGTCCGTAACGCTCTTCGTGTTCCTGCAGACTGAAATTATCAATGCCGCCGTGATATTTTTCAGGGATTTTGTTAAGCGGCCATATCCTCGGCATTATCACAGCCAGTATAAATGTAGTGAGGTAGACTGAAAATATTATTTTTGGGAAGGCGTACCTTAAATTAAGCAGCGTTGTGACAGCATATATGTTATATATCCCTGTAAGTGAAAAATTAGTGATCATTACAGTGGCTTCCCTGTCGTTGTAGTAGCCTGAAAGGTGCATTTTGGCCGTTATAACCACAGCCATTGAGCTGCTTCCCAGCCACGATGCAATACAGTCGACTGCTGAACGTCCAGGAACCCTGAACAGAGGTCTCATAACAGGACTTGCATAAACCGCCACAAACTGGACAAGTCCGAAATCAAGCAGCATGGGTGCTGTAAGTGACAGGATTACCGTCAGTACAATAAGCTTGGGTGCCAGGTTTAAAACAATCAGCTGCACGTCCTTTAAAAAATTTCCAAGCTGAGCCGGGTCCCCCCATAATGCTGCCATCACCAGAGGTACGCTCAGAAATCTGAAGACAAGCCAGAAAGGGCTGCATATAATGTTTTCTCTCAGAGGGCGGCTCCTCATGATCCATTCAGGACGTACGGATGTAGCTGTTACACTTAATGCAGTTACGGCAAGAGACACAAACAGCACCAAGTCACCTGTATGGTTTCCCATAGCATTAAGGATAAGTTCCTTTGCATGGCCAAGGAGAGTGTTTACTTCCCCGTAAAATTTGAACGGCAGAAGAAACGAACATGCACCTAACAAAGACGGTATAACGAATATGGATACAATTCTCATGGAATGCGATATTTTTCCCATAACCGGATCACCATGATGATTATAGCAGAATAATCCGAAATTATTTTATGTAAATAAATAATTATTGTATTATTTATTTAATTATAAACAATAATTTATTACATTGCTGAAGATTACAGTTTCTGGGAGATTCCGCTGGCGCAGTGCAGGTAAAATCGATGTGTTTGACAGAGTCTGAGCACATCGGATATGAGGGCAGTATTGGAAAGCTTGTGCATTGCGGTGACAGATTGCAGATATTTTTATTATCCGGTCTGCTGTTATCGGATTTTTTGTTGTTATTATAAGGCGTCGCAATCCTAAATCTGCTATACTCCTTATCAGGGAGCATTCAGTCCAGCCGCCGGCACTCAGTTGCGGGAGGAAAGTCCGGGCTCCGCAGGGCAGGATGCAGGAGAAATTCCTGCGGGTGTGAACCCAGGGAAAGTGCAGCAGAAAATATACCGCCCATAATGGGTAAGGGTGAAAAGGCGGGGTAAGAGCCCACCGGCCGCAGGGTGACCTGCGGGCCTGGCAAACCCCATCCGGAGCAAGGTCGAATAGGGGAGGATGAGGCTGCCCGCTGACTCCCGGGTACGACCGCTCATTCCTGTCTGTAAGGACAGGGTTAGATAAATGGCTGGAAAGGGCTGTGCCCTTTACAAAACCCGGCTTATCGAGTGCTCCCTAAAAAATGACGAGACAGGATACTGTCTCGTCATTTTTAATGGTCACTGCCCGCTGCCGTATTGTATTTCGTGTTTATCGTGCCGTGCAAAGGCTCGTTTTATACCATGTTTTTATGATGCTGGTCCGGCCTGTCCGGCCCTATATCGGCTTCTGTCATTTACGGATCAGATACAGGTGCTGTTCATCCTTTTTGCGGCATTCCATATGTGACATTCTTATCATCTCCAAATGGTTCCAATTTGAAAAAGTAAAATCGATATTTATTATGTGTTTTGTATAAATGCTTTAAAATATAATGTTTTTGATATTCCAAGTGTATGCATACCTGCAGACAGTATTTGTGTTTTTTATTGAAATTTTGCTTACAAAATACGGTGTTAATCAAATAATTTTAGAATATTGATTCTATGGACCCATTTTTGTTTTCGGGATTGAAAATGAAAGTATTGCATAAGATGTAAATTACATATATTGTGGGGCAAAGTGGTAGATAGTGGTAGAAAGTGGGGTATTTAGGATGCTGGTGGGAAGTTATTGCCATAAGATTGACAGTAAAGGCAGAACGGTAATCCCGGCGCGCTTCAGAGGCGAGCTTGGTTCGTCTGTCGTTGCTACTATCGGCATAGACCTCTGTATTGCAATCTATCCTATCCCACGCTGGGAAAAGTTAATTCTGAAACTTAATGAGCTTTCCTCGTTTAAAAAGAAAACCCGTGATTTTCGCAGATTATTACTGTCGATGGCTGCAGAACAGGAAATTGATGCGGCCGGACGAATATTAATTCCCTCTATGCTAAGGGATTATTCCGGTGCCGAACAGGATATAACGATTATAGGTCTGGAAGACCATATTGAAATATGGGATACGCAGAGATGGGAAGAACAGTGCAGACAGACTCTGACTGATTTCAGCAGCCTGGCGGAGGACCTTGAGGACATATGACGGAACATGTTTCTGTAATGGTAAATGAAGTATTGGAGGCGCTGAGGCCGTGGGACAAAGTTAGGGTTGTTGTTGATGCGACCCTCGGGCTTGGAGGCCACAGCGGGCATATTTTAAAAAGCTGTCCCAATGCCGTGATAATCGGTTTTGATCAGGATCCGTATGCAAGAGAGATTGCGGCTGAAAATCTTTCTGGATTCACAGGACGTTTGGAAATTGAAGCTGACAATTTCAGGCACATTGAAAAACTGGCCCTGCGAAACGGGTGGCACGGTGCAGATGCGGTACTTTTTGATTTAGGTGTATCGAATCTCCAGCTTACTGATTCAAAAAGAGGTTTTTCTTTTCAGGAAGACGGTCCGCTTGACATGAGGATGTGTGGTTCGGAAGAGTGCGGTGCTGTTACTGCAGAAGAAATTCTGGCTGAATGGTCGATAAAGGATCTTACAGGGATATTCAGGGATTTCGGCGAAGATCCGTTTGCATACCGGATAGCAAAGGGGATAGTCAGAAACAGGGAGAGAGGCGGGAGCCTACATACGACCGGCGAACTTGTGGAGCTTATACGCAAGATACTTCCGGCCCCTGTTCAAAGAAAAATGGGAGGACATCCGGCCAGGAAAATTTTCCAGGCACTGCGTATAGCCGTAAATGATGAAATAAACGCGCTCAGCGAGGCTCTTGACGGTTCAGTAAAAGTTCTGGCCCCAGGCGGAAAAGTGATAGCCATATCATATCATTCGCTTGAAGACAGAATGGTAAAACAAAGGTTCCGAAAATGGAAAGATGAAGGGATAGGCGGACCTGAACCGCGAAAAGCAATAGTTCCGTCGGAAAATGAGGTCAATTTAAACTACAAGTCAAGAAGTGCAAAACTTAGAGTTTTTAAAATGTCGGAAAGCTTGGCTTAAAAGGAGGGTACTGAATGGAATACAGGCATGAATGCGATAAAAGTTATTCAACTCTTTTTGTCATATGTTTTTTATGTGTTTTTATGTCGGCAGCGGCCCTTGGTACACTTCGCCTTTACGGCCTTTATCTTGAGCATCGTATTTCTGAAACTGCAGTACGTATTGAGGCCTCAAGGGAATTGAATCTTGAAATGTCAAAAAAATATTCCGAGCTCCTTTCTCCTGCCAGGATCTACAGTTATGCAAGAGAAAAGCTGGGCATGGTCAACGCCGAAAATGTAAAAACCATAAAAATAGGCAGCAGCACAGTCATGATGGCAAAAGCGTCAGTGTCTCCTGCTGAAATAAGGGAATCTAGCGTATGGGATTATATTAATCCGTTTGTAATGAAGGCACATGCCAAGGATTAAGAAAAATCAGACTTCTGATCAGAAACGTTCCAAATTTGTTTGGACACTCGCTTATTCTGCACTTTTTATTCTAGCCGCCGGAACAGCGTGGATACAGCTGCACCCAGACAGCAGAATAATAAAGCAATCACAGAGGCAATATTGGGCAAGCGTGGCAGTCAGCGCTTCGAGGGGAAATATTGAAGACCGTAACGGAATTCCTCTTGCAGTGTCGGTACCTGCCACCAGTTTTTTTATTGATCCAAAATATTGGGATCCTGGAAGTGCCGATGTGCTGGCTAAGGATTTCGGCAAAAAAATTGCCGGAAAATTTTCAAAACCTCTTCCCGGGCGTTTTTACTGGGTGGCAAGGAATGTTCCCAAGGAAAAAGCGGATAAAATTTCAGCCGAGAAAATCCCCGGACTCTACACTCTCGGCGAAAAAGACAGAGTATACCCGCATGGCCGGCTGGCTTTTCACGTCCTTGGGTTCTGTGACATAGATGACTGCGGCCAGGCCGGGGTCGAGCTTTCATGGAACCATATACTTTTTTCCCCGCCTAGGGTCAGATTCCTGACAAGGGACTCAAAGGGCGAAACCCTTGACATAATAGGCGGCAAAACAGGAATAGTCAAAAATACAAGCGGCTCGATAAAACTTACTATAGATTCACGCATACAGCAGATCATGGAATGGAGGCTGGGCGAAGGCGCAAAGGCGGCTGAAGCAGCCTGGGCAGCAGGTGTCTGTATTGACCCTTCAACAGGTGAAATACTGGCCCTTGCGAGTTATCCTACGCTTGACCCGAACGACAGAAAAAATCTTAAAGATCAAAATGCGATACGCAACAACGCGGTGGGCAGGGTTTTTGAGCCAGGATCGATTTTCAAGCCCATAACGATGTCGATAGCTATAGAAACGGCAGGGGCAAACAAGAACAGCACCTATAACTGCAAAGGTTATATAAGGGTGGCCGACAAGATAATAAGCGACGTCAACAGAAAGGCGCACGGCGTGCAGGATCTGACGCATGTGCTCATGAATTCCTGCAATATAGGGATGTCCATGATGTCCATGGAAGTGCCGAAGCATCAGGCATACGGCATGCTCCGCCAGTTTGGATTCGGTGAGAAGACTGAGGTTGAGCTGGCCGGCGAGGAAGCAGGTCTGATTAAGTCTCCTGAAGAATGGCTTGGTACAGTACCGGCCAACATATTCATCGGACAGGGAATTGCTGTCACACCTCTGCAGGAGGTAATGGCAATAGCAAGTATAGCCAACGGAGGTTCCCTGCTGAAGCCTTATCTGATAAAAGAGGTAATGGACAGCAGCGGCAGGGTCATACACAAAGGGAACCGGCGCGTAAGATATCAGGTCATGTCCGAAAAAACAGCTGCGTTTATGCGTGGCGCAATGACCAGGGTAGTGAGCGAAGGAGGCGGCAAACTGGCTTCGTCAAAAAGAGTGGAGATAGCGGGTAAGACAGGTACGGCCCAGGTGGCATCAGGCGGTAATTATGAAAAAGGACACTATGTAGCATCGTTTGTAGGATTCTGGCCGGCTCAAAAACCTAAATATGTCATGATAGTCAGCATTGGAGAACCTAAAGGGGCCAGATACTACGGCGGGCAGATAGCAGCCCCGATATTCAAATCGATTGTAGAAGATGTTATACAGATAGACCCTGTAAAATATAGACAACATTGAAACAGTGGAATATTATGTCCGTTTAATATGTGCCGTGTGAGTTAGTGCTGAATTGCCAAAAAAGCGCAGCCGTACGGCCATGATTGTTATTATCTCCGGCTTGGAGAAAATGTATACGGGAGGGTCTTGCATGAAACTGAAAAAATTACTGGAGCTGCTTGAAAAGAGTTCCATGGACATACGGATTATAATTCCTGATTCGTCTGACAGCATTGGCGAAACTGATATCAAGGGGCTGGTGTCGGACAGCAGGAAATCAGCACCCGGAATGATTTTTGCCTGTGTGAGGGGAGACCATATAGACGGGCATGACTATGCTGCAAAGGCTGTTGAGGCAGGCGCTTCCGTACTTATGTGCGAACGCCGGCTGGATATTGACGTGCCGCAGATAATATGTTCCGACATACGCCGCAATATGGGAAAGGCTGCATCCATATTGTATGAAGCTCCTCTTTCGAAGCTGACCATGATAGCTGTTACAGGAACAAACGGCAAGACTACCTCAGCCTTTATGACTAAATCGATACTTGAAGCCGCCGGCATAAAAACAGGCCTTTTGAGTACAGTGTGCTGCGATGACGGCAATAACGCAGAAGAGGCTGAGCACACGACGCCTGAGGGATCCGACCTGCAGCAATGGCTGTACAGGATGGTAGGCAACGGGTGCGGGGCATGCGTAATGGAAGCATCCTCACATTCCATCGTACAGGGCAGGCTTGAGGGTGCGCTGTATGACAGAGCCGGTTTTACAAACCTCACAGTTGACCATCTCAACTATCACATCGACATGGAATCCTACTACATGGCAAAGAAAACATTATTTGAGAACTACATGCGCGGTGACTGGCGCGCATCTGTAAATATAGATGACGCATACGGTGCCAGACTGTTCGGCGAGCTTGGCAAAAGATCCATAAGCTACAGTATAAAAGATACCGGCGCAATGTTTTTCGCCTCATTGAAAAAAGCATCGGTTGAAGGTATGGATGTTGAGATCAAAACACCTGATTCTGAGGCGGCGCACATTGTGAAACTGCCTCTTATAGGAGAGCATAACATCCAGAATACGCTTCAGGCCGTCTCTCTTGCATGGTCTCTTGGCATAGGTACGGAAACCGCACTGAAGGGGGCAATCAATATGCAGCCTGTTCCTGGGCGTCTTGAACGTTATTTGGTCGGCGGTACAGGCTCATGTGTGATTGATTTTGCACATAACCCTGACGGTTTGGAAAAAGCGCTTACGGCACTTCGTTCGATATGCAGAGGCAGACTTTATGTGGCATTCGGAGCAAGCGGAGAGAGTGACACATCAAAACGTCCTATGATGGGAGAAGTTGCGGCAAGGCTCGCCGACAGCGTGATAATTACATCTGACAATCCCAGAAGCGAGGATCCTTATGCAATAGCATCTGAAATAGAGGCCGGCGCCAGGAAACACCCTGCTACGGAATGCAGGATCATAGTGGACAGAAGGGAAGCAGTCTTTGAAGGTCTCGGAAGAATAGCCCCCGATGATATTCTTGTACTTGCCGGAAAGGGCCCGGAACGCTACCAGGAGCTGAAGAACGGACCTGTACCTTATAATGACAAAGAAACTGTGCTTGAATGGTGCCGTTTGAACAGTAAAGAAATACAGTGACGGGCTATCCTGGAAAGTAACCTGCGCTTGCATCGGAAAATATAAAATTCAGCCTGCGGAGGTGTTTTGTATGAAGCTGAAAAAGTTTTTAGATATGCTGGAAAACAGTGCTTTGGATATAAAGGTGAATCTTCCGGCCCCTGATTTTAACATTGATGAAATAGATATAAAAGGGCTGGTATCAGACAGCAGAAAATCCGGCCCCGGGATGGTTTTTGCCTGCGTCAAAGGGGATCACAGCGACGGGCACGATTATGCCGCAAAGGCCGTTGCGGCCGGAGCTTCCGTCCTTATGTGCGAATATCCCCTTGATATTGCAGTGCCGCAGATAATATGCTCTGATATTCGCCGCAACATGGGCATGGCAGCCTCGCTGCTTTACGGCAGCCCGCTTTCAAAACTTACGATGATAGCCATTACCGGCACCAACGGGAAAACCACATCGACATTTATGATCAAATCCATACTTGAGAACGTAGGAATCAAAACAGGACTCCTCGGGACAATATATTACGATGACGGAAATGTAGTCGAAGATGCCGAGCATACAACGCCCGAAGGTTCTGATCTGCAGAGATGGCTCTACAGAATGGTAAATAACGGCTGCAGCGCATGCGTGATGGAGACATCCTCCCATGCAATAGTCCAGGGCCGCCTTGAAGGGGCGCTGTATGACAGGGCCGGTTTTACCAACCTTACGGTTGACCATCTGGATTACCACGGAGATATGGAATCATATTTCAAGGCGAAAAAGACTTTATTCGACAGCTATATGCGCGGACAGTGGCGTGCCGCCGTCAATATTGACAATGAATACGGCGCCAGGCTTTTTGATGAGTTGGGCTGCCGTGCCGTGAGCTTCGGCATAAAAGACGAAAATGCAATGTTTTATGCAGCGATAAAAGGGACCTCTGTAGAGGGGATGGACGTTGAAATTAAAACCCCGGACTCAGATATCCCTGAAAAAGCGAAACTGCCGCTTCTTGGCGACTACAACATCATGAATGCGCTGCAGGCCATATCGATAGCCTGGACCCTGGGTATATCCAGCAGTAGCGCGATTGCCGGCCTGATCAAAATGAAGCAGGTCCCCGGCAGGCTTGAGCGTTATATGATAAATGGGTCCGGCTCGTGCGTAATTGATTTTGCGCATAGTCCTGACGGTCTTGAAAAAGTCCTGACAGCCCTGCGCTCTGTTTGCAGGGGAAAATTATATGTAGTTTTCGGTGCGGGCGGAGACAGGGACAAAACAAAGCGCCCGCTTATGGGTGAAATCGCCACAAGGCTTGCCGACAGTGTCATAATCACGTCCGACAATCCAAGAAGCGAGGATCCGTCCCGGATAACAGCGGAAATAGAAGAAGGTGCCAGGAAAAACTCTGCTGAATACAGTGTAATAGTCGACCGCAAATCAGCTATATTCGAAGGACTCGGGAGGATAGGACCGGACGATATACTGCTTATAGCCGGCAAGGGGCCTGAACGTTTCCAGATACTTAAAGACGGTCCGATTCCGTTCCTTGATAAGGATAAAGTTTTTGAGTGGTGCAGTATCAACGGGAAAGAGGTGCTCTGATGCCGGAAATCAGGTCGTCTGAAGCTGCTGGATGGTGCGGAGGGGCACATTACGGACCTGATACCTATATTTCAAGGCCGTGGAAGATCGACAGCCGGGATGTTGCTCCTGGCGATGCCTTTGTTGCTGTAAAAGGGGCTAAAACTGACGGGCATCTGTATGTGCATCAGGCTATAGAGCGTGGTGCGCAGCTTTTGCTTGTGGATATGGATCAGGTTGGGAATCTTTTGCTTGAACGTGCTGAATTTGCAGGAATAACGGTCATAGCTGTGCCTGACACTGCCTCGGACCTGGCTGAAATAGCCAGGATGTATCTTAAGAAGCTTTCTCCCGCAGTTGTAGGAATAACAGGAAGCGTAGGCAAAACCACAACGCGCGAACTTATGGTATCGGTATTGAAGCGTAAATTTGCCGTACACAGCGCAATAAGAAGCTTTAACACGATAATAGGCTGCAGCCTGACGATTCTCGGAATGCCGAAGGATACGGAAATACTTGTTCTTGAGCTGGGAACGAACCATTTCGGTGAAATACACCAGATGGTATCTCTTTTCCCAACGGATTATGCAGTAATAACAGAAGTTGCCCCTGCCCACCTCGAAGGTTTCGGAAATATCGACGGGGTATTGCGTGCAAAGCTGGAGATATGCGCGCAGGAAAAACTGAAGATGGTATTCTACAATGCAGATAACGATATTTTAAAAAACGAATTATCATCCAAATTCAGTCATATATCGAAACTTGGCGTAGGCCGCTCGCAGGAAGCGGAACTGAAAATAACGGAAGCGGATATTTACCTTGCCGAAGACGGTGCGAGGCTGAGGGCGGGATATGCAGGTCTGGGCGCCGGCGTATTGCTTGAAGCGCCATTGTTCGGTGTCCAGCATGCCTATAATATAGGATATGCTTACGCTGTTGCCAGGCATTTCGGAATACCAGATGATGATATCTGCATGGCGTTGTCTGAGTTCAATCCGATTGCAGGAAGAGGTATATGCAAAAAACTGCAGAATAACTCATGGCTTGTCGATGAGGCTTACAATGCAAATCCAAGTTCAATGAGCGCGGCTGTTAATAATGTAATATTACTTGCAGAAAACCAGAAATTGAAAATGTTTGCGGTTCTTGGCGGGATGAGGGAGCTTGGTGCCGATTCTGCTGTCTGGCATAAAAAAATCATTGATATGACCGCTGAATTTGAAAAAGTTATTCTTTTGGGTGAAGAGTGGTATGATCCATCCCTGGTTTTACCTGAAAATGCCGAACGCTACAGCACATTTGAAGAAATAACACAAGTTTTTGATGTCACAAGCATGTCCGACAGTGTGATCCTTATAAAAGGCTCCAATTCCTACGGTCTTAAAAGGCTTGTTGCCATACTGACGGAGGGGTCGAATGTTTATTGAGTTTGTTGTTATCCTGCTCATCTCCATGCTTGCAGAGATTTTTCTGCAGCACATATGGACGGCGAAAATGCACAGGATGAAAATCGAACAGGTAACAAAGCTGTATGGTCCCTGCTGGCAGGAAAAGGCCAAGGCCGGAACGCCTACAATGGGCGGTATAGTATTCATCCCTGTGCTGATTTTTGCGCTTTATGCAGCTCATCTGCTTGATCCGGGGATCGACGCCGTGGACATATTCAAAATGGTTTCTTATCCTGTTCTTGCAGCTGCTGTCGGTTTGATCGACGACTGGCTTAAATACAGGAAACACTCAAGCGACGGGCTTGGCAGCCTTGAAAAACTGGCGCTTCAGGCGGCAGTTACCGTCCCCTGGGCGGTATGGATGCTTCCCGGGCCGTTGCTGTTGTTCCCCAGTATAGCCGTACCGCGCATAGCCGGCGTGATCATCATAATCTTTTTCGGTGTAGGAATCCAGAATGCTGTAAATGTGACTGACGGGCTTGACGGCCTTGCGGCAGGCAGTGTTGTTATATCACTTATCGGGGCCCTGTCATTTTTAAGCAGCGACCCCGTAATAATAATAACGATAGCTGCAGGAATGGGCATCTCGATAGGGTTTTTATGGCACAATGCGAATCCCGCCAGCGTATTCATGGGTGATGTTGGCGCACATTTCTTTGCAGGTCTCCTGCTGTCCCTGTGCATAAGCTCCGGGGCCTTTATTTTTATAATACCTTTGGGTTTTCTGTTTGGTCTTGAAATATTTTCGGTCCTCATACAGATACTGGCGATACGGGTATTTAAAAGAAAGGTCTTTCTTATGAGCCCTGTACATCATCATTTTGAAATGAAGGGATGGAAGGAAACCCAGATAGTTGCGCGTTTCTGGATAATCCATGCAATAGGGATGTGTTCGTGCATGGCGATCCTTTTTTTATTGCTTAATTTGATATAAAATATCCGTTTGGCAATTTTTAAAAGTGGTCTTTAAGAGGGGTTGTTAATCATGACATTTGATAAGGATCTTACTGGCAGAAAAATATCGGTCATTGGCGCAGGGGTAAGCGGCAGCGCACTGGCCGGTCTTGCTAAGGAACTCGGTGCGGATGTTTTCGTATCCGATGCAAAGGAGCTTTCGGCTGATACGGAGGCATTTTTTAAAAAAGAGGATATCGCCTACGAAGCCGGAGGCAATACAGAAAGACTGCTTGATGCGGATGAAATAATAATCAGTTCAGGTATATCTCCTGATGTTCCGATACTTGGGGAAGCTGTTTCGCGCGGAATAAAACTTGTCGGGGAACTCGATTTCGTATACCCGTACCTTTCGGGTACTGTAATAGCGATCACCGGCAGCAACGGGAAAACCACAACTGCATCAATGACTGGATATTTCCTTGAGCAGTGCGGCTTGAAGACGATAACTGCCGGGAATATAGGCAATCCCGTTGCAAAAGCGGCAGGGGACGACTATGACTTCATAGTACTTGAGCTGAGCAGCTTTCAGCTTTACTGGACTGAAAAATTCAAATGCGATGTGGCAATAGTTACGAATCTGGCCCCCGACCATATAGACTGGCACGGCTCATATAAAAAATATGTTGAAGCAAAGGCGAAGATCATCAGATGCCTTAATGATAACGGAACAGCAATTTTCCAGAAGCGCGATGCTTCCGATCTGAATATTCCCGAAGGTATGGGTTTCCCTCTGATATGGGGTAAAACGGTTAAAGAGGTTCCCGGCATCTATATGGATGAGTCCATGAAAGGTGCTTATTTAAACGGTGGGAACAGTTCAACTACATGCAAGCTGTTTGATTTTTCATCAGTAAAACTTCTCGGCACCCATAACATGGAAAATGCAGCCATGTCCCTTGCAGTACCCGCTCTCTTCAATCTTGGGGAGATCCCGCCGTCCGTTATATCATCGTATATTCCGCCTAAACACCGGTGTGCTTACGCCGGTGAAAAGGGAGGGATAACTTTTGTCGATGATTCCAAGGGCACCAATGTGGCTGCTTCGATAACAGCAATGAGTTCTCTGTCAGGCACGAAGGTCATTATATTAGGCGGCAAGGGCAAGGGCGAAGATTACGCTCCTCTTGCTGAAGCTGCTCTAAGGTATACAAAATATGCTGTGATACTGGGTTCGGAAAAAGAGAAAATTGCTGCGGCACTTGATAAAGCAGGATACTCTGACTATACGGTCGTATCGACTATGGAGGAAGCTGTAACTACGGCCTTTGAAAAAGCCGAAAGCGGCGATACCGTCCTGCTGTCTCCTGCATGCACGAGCTGGGATATGTACCCGAACTACGGGGCGCGCGGAGATCATTTTTGCATGATAGCAAAAGGAATAATTGAGAAAGAAAAATAGGCCATGTTTAAGCCGGAAGAGTCTGTCATCAGGACAGGGAAGCTAAAACTGAATCCATTTATCTGGATAATCCCGCTTATTTTAAGCGGGATAGGTATCCTGATGATAACTTCAACGACCAGTCCCAACTCATTCATGTATACAGGTACGCCGTTCCAGATGGGTTTAAAACAGCTGCAGTGGCTTTTTATAGCCATATTCGCAATGTTTGTAATATACTCTGTCCCGCTTCGTTTCTGGTATAAACTAAGCGCACCGATTTTGATAACAGCATGGGTGATGTCATGGGGCCCGCTTGTTCCGGGCATAGGAATGGCAATAGGCGGTGCAAGGAGATGGATACATATCCCTGGAGTTTCGATCTCCATCCAGCCCGGTGAAATACTTTGCCTTGCAATGGCGCTTCATCTGGCAAAACTTCTTTCGCGCGAACAGAAGGATCCGGCCAAAACATTCGTTACCACGATAATACTTGTGATGCTGTCTGCGCTTCCGCTTCTTTTGCAGCCTGACCTCGGAACCACTATACTGATATTTACTGTTGCAATGGGCATGTATGTTGAAAGGATAGGCTGGAGGTGGCCTCTTATAGCAGGGGGAAGCATATGTGCCGCCTCGCTTCCGATGCTGATTTTTTTTGAACCTTACAGGATGCGCAGAGTAGCCGCATTTTTAGATCCGTGGACAGACCCTCTTGATACCGGGTTTCAGGCCATACAGGGGCTTATTGCTTTTGCCAACGGCGGATTCTGGGGAACAGGGCTCGGACACGGATTTCAGAAACTGAATTACCTTCCTGCCGCATATACGGATTTCATTTATGCAGCCATAGGCGAGGAGCTTGGGCTGATCGGAACGGTCGGTGTTCTGGCGCTTTTTGCCTTCTGGGTGGCCCAGGCACGAATGATATATTACAGGACCGCTGACGGATTTAAATCGTCACTGACATGGGGCGTGACTCTTACGATATTGCTTCCGCTGATAATAAATGTCGCAGGCGTCACTAAATTTATGCCGCTTACGGGTATGCCGCTTCCCTTTGTCAGTTACGGAGGTACGTCTCTTCTGACAATGTGGGCCAGGGTCGGTATAATGCTGAGGCTGGAAAAAGACAGCTTTGCCGGGGAGGAATAGGTAATGGGACGAAAAATCCTTCTCGCTGCGGGAGGTACAGGCGGTCATATATGGCCGGCAATATCATTTGGGCAGTGGATAGTAAATAATCAAAAAGAAACAAGCGTTGATTATATATGCGGAGTGCGCCCGCTTGAAATTGAGATTTACGGTGCGGCAGGCATAAAACCGCAGAGTCTGCCTATGGAGGGATCCCCGCTTTCAGGCAGCGGGATTACGGACCGCATATCCCGCCTGGGCGGATTCTTTTCCTCGTTCGGGATAGCCTGCAGGATCGTGAAAAAATCGGTTCCGGACTGCTGTGTGCTGTTTGGCGGGTATATTTCTTTTCCAGTGCTCATTGCCTGCCTTGTACTGAAAGTTCCTGTCGTGATGCATGAACAGAATGCCTATGCCGGCAAGGTGACAAGGATTGCTTCAAAATTGGGCGTTGAAATATACTCTGGCTGGTCCGAATGCATTCCGCTGCGATACGGCAGGTACACAAAAATAGGTGTACCGGTCAGGGATTTAAAAAGGGTGGAACCAACAGAAGCGTGGAGCAGGCTGGGTTTGACCGGGAACGTCCCGACCGGGCCAAGGGTAGTGGTTTTTTCAGGCTCACTCGGCAGCATATCTATAATGGAATTCATACGTGAAACAGCTTCAATGGAGCAGTTCAGGGACTGGACGTTCATAATTCCGGCAGTTGCAGAAAATATCGAAAAGGTCAGCGAAAATATATATCTGCTGCCAAAGATATGGGATGCTTCGCTGCTTTTCAGCCTTGCCGACATGGCGGTTGTAAGAGCCGGCGGGTCGACACTTACTGAAGTCGGCACTCTGGGCATACCTTCTGTAGTTATTCCGTGGAGAAAAGCGGCAGATGACCATCAATATCATAACGCAATAGCCTTTCTGGCTGAAAATGCAGGTATTTTATGGGATGGCGGCAGTGATAATAATGCGTTTGCAAAAAAACTTATGATGCTTCATGAAATATCAAAAGACCGCAGACAAATTATGGCTTCTAAACTGTATAATAGCGCGGGAAGAATATGCGGGGATTTCTGGCTGGCTCTTTCTTCTCATTTTTGAAAGGAGCGCTTGTTTTGGCAATTAATTCTGACGTTGACCTTACAACAAAAAAAATACACCTGATGGGAATAGGCGGGGCTGGAATGAGCGGCCTTGCAATATTGCTTGACCAGATTGGGGCTAGGGTGTCGGGTTGTGATATATTCCAGACAACGTATCTGGAGTCTCTGAAAAAGAAAAAAATCGCGATAGAAATGGGACACGAAGCCGGCCATATAGATGAATTCCAGCCGGATATACTGGTATATTCAAGCGCCATACCGCATGACCATCCTGAAATACTGAGAGCCAAGGAAATGGGCATAACAGTTGCACAGCGTGCTGAGGTGCTGAGCATTATTTTCAACTCGCGCCGTGGAGTCGGGATTGCAGGTACGCATGGCAAAACCACTACGTCTTCAATGATATCGCTTATAGCTGAAATGGCAGGCATCAGCCCTACTGTTGCAATAGGCGGCGAGCTTTCTGACATCGGTACAAACGCAAAGCTTGGAACCGGCAAATATATGGTCGCGGAGCTTGATGAAAGTGATCGTTCATTCGTTTATTTTCATCCGGAAATAGCAATTGTTACAAATATAGACTGGGACCATCGCGATCATTATCCTACATTCAAAACGGTTACGGACGCCTTTGCCGATTTTCTGGGCAACAGAAAGGATCCGGGGCTTGGCATAATATGCATGGAAGACGGAGGAGTAAATACTCTGTGCAGGGATTACGCGCTTAGGGACGATATTCAAACCTATGGCTGGGGAACAGGCTGGAACTGGGGCGCTACCGAAGTCGAGCACAATATCGGCGGCGGCATATCGTACATGCTTAACCACGACGGTGAAAAAATCGACAGGGTCACGCTTGCAGTTTCAGGCGAACACAACGTGCTTAACTCTCTTGCTGCATGTGCTGCGTCACATGCTATGAAAATACCTTTTGACAGTGTAAAGAGATCCCTTTCCGTATTTCACGGGGCAAAGCGCAGGCTGCAGAAAATGGGCGAAGTGGACGGAATATTGATATATGATGATTACGGACATCATCCAAACGAGATCCGCGCGACCCTGAACACGGTCCGTAAAATATTCCCGAACAGAAGGCTGGTCGCCATATTCCAGCCTCACAGGTTCAGCCGTACGGCCGCGTTATACAAAGAATTCGCAGAAGTCCTTTCATTTACTGATAAATCGTTCATACTGCCTGTTTACGGCTCTGACGAAAAACCTATAGAAGGGGTATCGTCAAAACTGATACTGGATGCCGCGCCTGATAATGATAAGCATCGCTATGAACTGTCCGGAAATTTTGATGAACTGATAACGTCGGTTTGCTCAATGGTCAGGAACGGTGATGTCATCCTAACAATCGGAGCCGGAAGTGTAGGCACCCTTGGAAGAAAAATATGCGACAGGCTGCAGAAAAAACATCTTTCTGACGGAGCTGCAAAAAGTTGCTGAAAAATAATTACCTGCTCCGGGGCCTGAATACATGGGGTGTCGGAGGAATATGCGCCGCATACAGCCTTCCTGCTTCTGTGCAGGAGATGCGTGAGGCTGTGCTTGAAGCCGGCGGGAAAAATGAACAGCTTTATGTGCTCGGAGGAGGTTCAAACATTCTCATTAGCGATGAACCTCTGAATGCAACAGTACTGCATACAATGGCTCTGAACGGCATCAGATTTACAGGCACGGCTTCAGAAAATATTGTCAGGATAGAAGTCGGATCAGGTTATCCTGTAAAAAAGCTACTCGCCCATTCTATAGACAGAATGCTTGGCGGCTTGGAGTTTCTTACAGGAATTCCAGGAACAGTCGGCGGCGCACTTTGGGGCAATGCCGGGGCGTGCGGGGAAGGATTCGCCCCGTATGTCGAACTCATTGAAATAATGGACATGGCAGGAGACACTGATGTTTTATACGGCAGGGACATTGAATGGGTTTACAGAAAATGCCCGTGCGAAAGTGAAAAAGCTGTCATTATAACAAAATGTATCCTGAACGTCCGAAAAACGGACAAAAAAGAAATATTCAGACGTATCAGGTGTTTCGCTGATGCAAAGAAGGGACAGCCGCTTGGAAGAAAAACAGCAGGCTGTGTTTTTAAAAATCCTTCCGGCGCAAGTGCGGGCAAACTTCTTGATGATGCCGGCTGCAAGGGCCTTCGCATAGGGGGAGCGGTCGTATCGCAGTTTCATGCCAATTTTATAGAAAATGATGGAAGCGCTACTTCAAAGGATATATTCGATCTTTGTGAGGAGTGCAGAAAAAGAGTCCTGTCACAGTGCGGAGTAGAACTGGAATATGAAATCAAGTTTTTCGGCAGCTTCCGGAAAGACTAAAAAAAAAATAAAATTATTTTTGCTGCTCTCTGCTCTTGCAGCGGGGATGCTTGTAGCTGCCGAATCAAGATACGCAGTATTCAGGCTGTGTGATATCACAGCTGATCCCCCGTCAATTTTACCGGAACGTGTGATATGGGGGACGATACCGTCAGGGCAGGAAAAATTCTGGCCCTTGTTCTGGTTCTCAAAAAATAAATATTGCAGGCTTATTGAAGATTATTACCCTGTAGATATGGATTTTAAACTGTCCGGCTGGGGGAAATTCAGGCTTGAAATCAAACCGCTTGTCCCTGTGTTCAAAATGTACTGGGGCGGCAGGTTTTGGTATGTTGCCGATGATGCCAAAGTCTGGCTTGCATCGCTTAAGGAGAACAGCTTTATATCGGCTGACGGTGCGGATTCAGTTCCGGTGCTCTCATGGAGCAGTGACAGGAATACGCCTCTGGATGTGTCGGACAAACACGGCAATGTGTATGCCTCAAGCCTTCCTATCGGGCAGATAGCGAAATGGTACGAGAACGTAAGGGTGCTCGGATGGGAAAAGAAGGTCCGGTATATAGAAGCCGGTACAAAAGAGGGCAAAAAAGTGGTCAGGCTGATTTTTTATGACGAAACAGGAAACAACGGAGTAAACATGCTGTTTGACGACGATCCTGAACTCTGGCAGGAAGCTGGATTGGCAGTCAAGAAAATTTATCCTGATATTTCAAACATTTCGCCTGATGTATTCATAGATACGACATACGAGGGTAAAATTTTAGTAAAAAATAAGGTACAATAATAGCTGTATCAGATGTTTGTATTTATCATTATTAAATTTATCTTAGCAGAAAAGGGGGCTATGTGATTGTTTAAGAGAGCCTCAAGAAGTTATTTAGCGGACAAAGAACCTGAGCTTCTGGCAGGCCTTGATCTCGGCACGAGCAAAGTTACAGTTGTTGTAGCCGAACGCGAACAAGGCGGTGAGGAGGCCCAGATTATAGGTGTCGGACAGGCTCCTTCGAATGGAATAAGAAAAGGGTTGATTGTAAACCTTGATCAGGCTGTCCGTTCCGTAAGACAGGCTGTCAGTGATGCCCAGAATATGGTGGGGCAGGATATTACTGAAGTCGCGGTGGCATTCGGCGGCGGAGAGGTTACCAGCATACGCACAAAGGGCATGGTTTCCCTTGGGCGCAGCCCGCGCCCGGTAATGCAGCTTGATATAGAACGTGTTATCGAAGCTGCTCAGGCTGATGTTTCGGTCCCGACAAACCAGACGATCCTGCATACCATCCCTGTCGAATATTCTCTTGACGGGAATGTAGGGATAGATGACCCGCTCGGCATGACCGCAATAAGGCTTGATATACAGCTTCAGTCCGTGATAGTCCCCACTACCACCATACAAAATGTTCTTAACTGCGTAGATAAGGCCGGTCTTGATGTTTCCGGACTCGTTCTGAAACCGCTTGCCTCGGCCCTGGGAGTTATATCCCCGGAGGAAGCGCTTGCAGGCGCAGCCGTTCTGGATATCGGCGGAGGAACTACCGGCATAGCTGTTTTTTCTGACGGACGTCCCAAACACCTGGCCCTTGTATCAGTCGGCGGGGACCATATCACAAATGATATCGGCAATGTCCTGAAACTCCCGCTGAATAAAGCGGAGGAGCTCAAAAAAGAAGTGTCTGTATTCATCCAGCCTGAAAACAAAGAGGAAACCATTGACTTTTTGTACAGCGGGCGCAACTACAGTATCTCCAGGCAGGATTTGCACGAGATAATAAAATGCAGGCTTGAGGAACTGTGCGATGTACTGATCCGTCCTGAGATAAAAGCTGCCGGCATTCCGATGCTTCCGGCAGGCATCATACTTACAGGCGGCGTTTCAAAGACCGAAGGCATAGATGCTTTCGTCCTTGACATGATGGACCTCCCTACCAGAGTTTCATTCCCGCTTGATGCAAACCGCATGCCTCCAGGCAGGAACACTCAGGAATACTCTGCAGCGGCCGGCATCATCCGGTATATGGTGGAGAAGGAGAAAGATCCTTTCCGTTATCTCGACAACCCTCTTATGATGGCCGGAAGACAGGATGATGACCAGAGACGCGAAATCGTGCCGCCTACGAAGGTCCGCATAAAGATCAATGATGATAACAGGGCTGCCGGCTTAGGATTCAAGCCTTTTGAAGGTCTGAAAAATGCATTTAAAGATTTGTTCTGATATTTACCCTGATAAATTAAGAGGGGGGTTCTTTTATGCCTGAGACTACTGAAATATTTCAGCTGGATAAATCGAATTATCCTACAAGGGAAGTCATAAAAGTAATAGGTGTCGGCGGTGCCGGCAATAACGCGCTGAACCACATCATAAGAGGCGGGGTCAGCGGAGTTGAATTCATAGCCGCCAATACGGACATCGCACATCTTGATCTTACAGAAGCCCCGACCAGGGTCATACTTGGAAGGGAACTTACAAAAGGTCTTGGTGCAGGATCTGATCCTGAAATAGGATTCAAATCGGCACAGGAATCAAGAGAGGAGATCCGGGCGCTTGTAGACGGCTCTGATATGGTATTTCTTGCCGCCGGAATGGGCGGAGGGACAGGCACAGGAGCTTCCCCTGTCATCGCGTCAATTGCAAAAGAAACAGGAGCCCTTGTTGTCGCGGTCGTAACAACACCGTTCACGTTTGAGGGCAGAAGACGTATTTCGCAGGCTGATTCAGGTATAAAGCAGCTCAGGGACAAAGTTGATGCCCTGATAATAATACCTAATGACAGACTGCTCAGCATTACCGATAAAAAGACATCTATAAATGATGCGTTCAGGCTTGCCGACGGTGTGCTTCACCAGGCCGTACAGGGGGTAACTGACCTTATACTTCGTCCAGGGCTTGTAAATGTAGACTTTGCCGATGTAAGGACAATCATGTCTAACGCAGGCTCTGCGATTATGGGCATAGGCGAGGGATACGGAGAAAAGAGAGCTGCTACTGCTGCTTATAATGCAATAAACAGCCCGCTTATGGATATAAGGATGAATGGTGCAAAAGGCATACTGTTCAACATAACCGGAGGGGCAAACGTAGGCATACATGAAATAAACGAGGCTACCAAGATAATTACCGAAGCGGCTGACGAGAATGCTTTCATAATATGGGGCCATGTCTTTGACCCGGAAATGGAAGATTCGATACAGATAACTGTTATTGCAACAGGGTTTGATGATTATCAAAAACAGGAAGCCAGGGTCGTGCCGCCGGCAGTAACCGCTAAAAATCTTGATATTTCTGCTATTAAACATATTAATACATTTAATGCCAATAAAAATACTGCCCAACCATATGCATCTCAATCCGATGTGCGTCAGGGATTCAAACCAAGGACACCTGCGGCGAATGAATCAAAAGAAGAAAAGACCAGCGAATCAGCTGTTCCTGAACGTACCGCAACTGTGAAGCAGGATGAGCCCAGACAGGCGCAGATCCAGGATGCGCCGCGTGCCGCCGTGCGCACTGCGCCGGTGCAGACGAACCAGACCATAGAAGAAGATATGTTCAAGAGCAGCGGGGCTCCGCTTAATCAGTTCGATACGCCTGCATACCTGAGACGCGGAAACCAGTCCTGAGCGGCATAAACAAAACCGGCAGAGTATGTATGGGCAAGATTACTGCATGGCAAAGCTGGAATGAGTATAGAAATGATGAAGAATGGACAATAGAACTGCCCAAGGGAGGAGATCTGCCTTGGGCTGTCTTTTATCCTGCCGACTATTCGGTAGGAGCATCAAGCCTTGGTTTTCATTATATCTTCAGAACTTTAAGGGAATTGGGAGTGGCTGCCGAACGATTTTTTGCCGGTCCGGTTCCTTACCGCTCTGTTGATGCTGATACGCTGCTTGAACGATTTCCAGTTATAACGGCTGGAATTTCATATGAGGGGAATGCGGAAGTTTTCTTCAAATGGCTGAACGGCGCAAATATCCCGCTTTTGCCTGAAGACAGGCTGTCAGGCGGATATCCTGTTATTGGCGCCGGCGGCGCGATGACGTACATCAATCCGCTCCTTTTGTCCGGTGTATGCGACTTTATAGTACTGGGGGATGCCCTTGAATCAATGCCGCATGTAACGGAATGTCTGCGCATGTTCATGTCGGACGGGAAAAGAAAAAAGCTATGGGATTCGCTGGCTGAGGACCCTTCAATCCTTGTCCCGCCGGTGCATATAAAAGATGGGATTGTGACAGACAGGCGGTTTTTAGCAAATAATATGCCGCTTGGCAGACCATACCCGATGCACAGCACATGGGTCACGCCCCGGAGTACTTTCGGAGCCACTGTGCTGGTGGAGCTGCAGAGAGGATGCATTAGGAACTGCAAATACTGTACTCTTCCGCAGTGTTTCGGACATTCCAGATATCGTACCTTTGACTCCGTCAAGCCTGTGCTTGATGATCTTTTTGTTAAAACGGAAGCGGCCCAGGTGGGTCTCGTTACACCTGAGGCCGGTGACTATAAGGATATAGACCAGCTGCTGGATTTTCTCGCTGAAAAGGGTAAAGGTGTCTCATTCGCCTCACTGCGGCTTGACCGTCTGACTGAAAAAATGATTTCGGCGCTTACAACCGGAGGCCGGCACAGTATAACGGTTGCTCCTGAAACTGGAAGTGATGTGCTGCGATTTGCATGCGGGAAAAAATTTACAAACGAACTGATAATTGAAAAACTTGCACTTGCACGGTCAATGGGCATAAACCAGGCAAAACTGTACTTTATGCTTGGACTGCCTGATGAGACGGATGCCGACATAGTATCTGTCCCCGAGTTATGCAGGCGGATAATAAAAGAAACTTCACTGAACCTTATCCTTTCTGTAAACCCGTTTGTGCCTAAGCCGCGTACGCTATGGGAAAAAGAGCCTTTTATAGGCACTGCGGAGATACGCAGGAGATATGATCTGCTTGGCCGCGAGATAAGGAAGATAAATAAGAAGACTCCCCAGATGAGGCTGACAAGCCCTAAAGAGGCTGAATCTGAATTCAGGCTGGCCTGGTCAGGATACGTGGACAGTGTTTCTATTGCTGAAAATATATCTTTAAATAAAAAAAATAAAACGGCAAGTTCCAACAGGGACAAAACACTGCTAGAATTAGAGCATCTCTGGTGATTGCATGAAGGAGGGGTGGCTTAATGGTTACAAGAAGGGCTCGTAATTATAAGGAAAAGAGTCCGATGACTACATTTGGGCAGTTTATATTACCATTGACAGCTATAATGGCAATAGCATTGTTGTTTTTTAGTGTAAAACTGTTTTTCTTCAATCCAAATGAGGTTTCTCTGACAGCGGACGGCTCAGCTGTTTCGGAACAGAAAACATCAAGCCACGAAATTTTAAAAAAGCCGGCAGAAAATACGGAGCAGCCCACTGTGAAAAAAACTGTAAGGGTTTCTTCTGGAACAGTTTATACAAAACCGGTAACTGCAAAACCGGTTGATGACTCACAAAAACAGGCTGTAAAAGCACATGCTGAAACAAAACCGGCGGCAAAGGAACCTGTAAAGACAAAACCGCTGAAAAAGGATGTACAGAAAATCACACAGGCTGCTGTTAAAGAGCCTGTCAAACCAAAGCTGCAGGGTTTAAAAGAAAACACGGCGCCCGCCAAATCTGAAACACCAAAAGTTGCTGTCAAGGCGGGAACACCTGTCAGGCAGGTATCCGGCGGACAGGTCAAAACATCAGGTTCACGCTGGGATGTGCAGATAGGGGGCTTTTCATCTAAGGACAACGCTGCACAGCTGATGGACAAAGCCAAAACAAACGGACATGATGTTTATATATCGGAATCAACGCTTGACGGGAATGTATTTTACCGTGTGCGAGTAAAAGGCGGCGCCAGCCGCGAAGAGGCGGACAAATTGTCCGCAGAACTGCAGAAACAGGGTTATCCTGTTTATATTGTCGAAATAAAACAATGAGGTACTACGAAAGGTTGCACTCATAATGGCAGGTTTTGTAAAAGAAGTCACTCCAAGACTGAAGGCCCTGGAATATACTGCGGAAGAGCTTTTTTTCCCGTGGGATATTCGCTCATCGGATATCCCGCTTGACAGAGCGCTTGGCAGAAGGATATCACGAAGTCTTATTTCGGAAGCTCCGTATCCTCCCTTTACCAGGAGCCTGCGTGACGGTTATGCAGTTTACAGCCCTGATGTGGTTGCCGCCACCTCGGGAACACCGTCTTTTCTTAGAAAAAACGGCGATATCTCCATGGGCACGGTACCTGCATTTGGAATTTCGAGCGGCTGCACTGCGGCAATTCCGACAGGAGGAGTTCTTCCTGAAGGGGCCGATGCCGTTGTAATGCTTGAGGATACAACTGCCGCCGGAGACTGGATAGAAATCAGAAGAGGCGTGCAGTCCGGCGAAAACATAATATCTGCCGGAGAGGAAATCAGTTCGGGCAGTAAGCTTCTGGGCAGGGGAGATATGGTCGATTTCCGCTCAGTGAGCGTTCTTTCTGCTTTGGGTGTGAAAAATGTTCCTGCCATAGATATGCGTATAAGCATATTGAGCACCGGTGATGAAATAGTTCCTGTTGAGACTGCTGCACTGCCGCCGGGCTGCGTAAGGGATGCAAACGGATGGTCGGTCAGGGCCCTTCTTGAAAGACATGGGTTCAGCGCGGATTATGCCGGAATTGTTTCGGATGACGGGGACAGTTTTGAAAAAAGGGTTATGGATGAACTTGAAAAATGCGATGTCCTTGTACTAAGCGGAGGCTCGTCAGTAGGAATACGCGACCACTGTTCACAGGTGCTTGAAGCGCTGCCTGCGCCAGGCCTTCTTGTACGCGGTATTAATATAATGCCTGGCAAACCTGCTCTCATAGCAGGCTGCAGGGAGGATAAAAAACTTGTTGTCAGCCTTCCCGGGCATCCGCTGTCATGTTTTACGGTGGCCTATGTCCTTCTGATCCCTCTTCTTATGAAAATGACCGGGGCCGAACATGAAAACTACGGGCATAAGATATTCCTTAAAATGTCAAGGGACCTGACTGCAAGGACCGGTCCGGAAGAATTTGTCCCCTGCCGCATAACTGCTGACGGCAGGGCCGAGCCGCTTTTAGCAAAATCAGGTTACGTGTCGTCGCTTGTTTTTTCCGACGGATTTATCAGAATACCTGAGGACCGTGAAACTATAAGGGCTGAAGAGACTGCGGAGGTGTGGATATGGTAGCAAAATATCCTGAGCATATAGCTTTGGAAGAGGCTTGGAAATTAATTGAGTCCGCATTTAAGGATATTCCGGCATCATATGATACAGAAGCCGATATTTCAAAATCGCTCGGGCTTGTGCTCTCAAGGGATATCACAGCCCAAAGAAATGTCCCTCATTATGCTGCGTCGGCAGTAGACGGATACGCGCTGAAGGCATCATGCACAATAGGTGCATCTTCTGCGACCCCGGTTTATGTGACGCCTGAAAATTACGCATGGATGAACACGGGCGGAGATATACCGTCATGGTCCGATTCCGTGCTGATGGTAGAGGATTCATCAATGGACGCTGAAAGGCTGATGGTCTTTAAGACGCTGACTCCTTCCGCGAATGTAAGGCCGCTCGGTGAAGATGTAATGGCAGGGCAGATAATAGCAAGGGAAGGGGATATTGTATCTCCTGCTCTCATATCGCTGTTCCTGTGCGCAGGCATAGAAAAGGTTCCGGTGATGCGCCGTCCGCGGACTCTTTTCATACCGACAGGTGATGAGATAATTGCACGAAAGAACTGGCTTGCGGATTCCAAACCAAAATCAGGCACAGTCGCTGAAAGCAATTCGCTTTTTATAGAGTCTTCTTTTAAATCATGGGGATATGATATAGATGTGTCAAAAATACTGCCCGATGATGCAGAAATATTGGAAGAGCATGTGCTGAAGGCAGTTGAAGAATATGATCTTGTACTTGTCGGAGCCGGTTCTGCAAAGGGACGGAGAGATCATACGCTTGAAGTTTTCGAGCATGCGGGAGAGATCGTTTTCCGCTGGCTGCGCATGAAGCCCGGACGTCCGGCCATGGCAGCCAAGATATCAGGTACGCCTGTAATATGCCTACCCGGCTTCCCTATGTCTACAGCAGTGGTGCTTTGGAGTCTGGTATTCCCTCTTTTAAATATGCTTTCGTCAAAAGCCGGAAAACAGGAGGACCTGATAAGGCAGGCTATAGGCTGCATATGCACGTGGGATACCAAACTGCTCGTACCGCATTCTTCTCCGGCAGGCATAAGGGAGTGGCTCAGGGTAAAGACAGCGAGAGTAGGCGGACAGATTTACTGCTGGGCGCTTACTTCAGGTGCAAGTGTCCTGTGGGCCCTTGCTGAGGCGGATGGTATAGCATTGCTGCCTGCGTCTGCCCTTGAATGTGAAAAAGGTACGGATGTTCCTGTATGGATGACGCGTGATGTAGACCTTGATAAAAGGATACTTTTTCAGGGGTCGGATGATCCGGCGATACAGCTTCTTGCAACTCCAATAAGGCGCAGGGGCGGAGAATTGGTATCGCGGGCAGTCGGCAGCATGGGCGGGCTGGCAGCCCTGGGAAGGGGCGAATGCCATCTTGCTGCAGCTCACCTCCTTGATGAAAGTGACGGGACATACAACGACAGTTTTATAAAACGCTTTTCCAACGGCCGCAAATGGGAGAGGATACTTGTTTTCTACCGTATGCAGGGGATCATAGTGCAGAAAGGAAATCCTAAAAATATTCACAGTTTTGAAGATCTGTGCAGTTGTGATCTGGTATTTTCAAACAGGCAGCCTGGCGCCGGGACACGTGTTTTGTTCGACCATCTTCTGAAACAGTGCAATAAGGCTCCTTCAGATATAAAAGGATACGAGCAGCAGTGCACAACGCATATGGAAGCTGCCAACAGGGTCTACACAGGACTGGCTGACGCCACTCTTGGAATAAAATCAGCAGCCGATGCGCTCGGGCTTGATTTCGTGCCTCTTGCTGAAGAACCCTATGAACTGGTTATCCCGTCGGAATATATGGAACATCCTGCGATAAAAGCTCTTATTGACAGCCTGAAAGATGAAGGATGGCGTAAAAAGGTTGAAAACATGGGGGGGTACAGATGGACAGATTAATAGACGATTACGGGCGGCACCTTAATTATGTCCGTATTTCCGTTACAGACAGATGCAACTTTCGCTGTCTGTACTGTATGCCTCCTGAAGGAATCAAATGCCTTGATCATAAAGATATAATGAGATATGAAGAGATATTATGGCTCTGCGGTATCTTTCGTGAGCTTGGTGTCGGCAAATTCAGATTTACAGGCGGAGAGCCGCTTGTGCGCAAAGATATCATACATTTTCTGACTGACCTCAAGCGGATGTACCCTGATATAAAAACCGCTCTTACAACGAATGCGTCACTGCTCGGGCAGTATGCGGAAGAGCTTGCCGGTGCCGGATTGCATTCGCTTAACATTAGCCTTGATACCCTTGACCCTGAAAAATTTGCAAAAATAACACGGATAGGTGATCTTGAAACTGTAATATTTGGGATAAGGGCGGCGGTCAGGGTAGGGATAAAGAACATAAAGCTCAATACCGTGCTCATAAGGGGATTCAATGAAGACGAAATAGGCCGTCTCCTAAAATTTTCAAAGGACGAAGGACTGCTTCTCCGGCTTATAGAATTCATGCCCCTTGAGGACGGCATATGGAAAAAAGAAGCTTTTATAAGCGGCGAAGAAATATTGACGATGCTGCCTGACGGAAATTTCTGGAAACCTGAAAGCAGCGCATCCCGTGAAGCAGGTCCGGCCCAGTATTACTTCAATGAGAAGACAGGCGACCATATCGGTATCATAACCGCTGTTTCGAACCATTTCTGTAAATACTGCAACAGGCTCAGAATATCAGCTTCCGGTAATCTTAGGACATGCCTGTTCAACCCTGATGAGATCCCTCTGAGGCCTCTTATACTTGCAGGCGACAAAGACGGCATAAAGAAGCTCATACTTGACAGCATCAGGAGCAAACCACGCTGCTGGAACGATATCAGGACAGGACACCAGCATATGTCAGGGATCGGCGGATAAAGATACTGGCGCATGATGCATTGCAGCCTGTGTATTATCTCTTTCCGTCATGCCTCCGATATTTGAAGAATGTTCTGTATATTATAAATACGTATGAAACGATGAATATAGTCCATAATACTGAAACATGGGCTATAAAAAAATCTGAGAAATAAGCTCCTGCCAGTATTCCAAGGGATAGCAGCGTGATTTTGAGACACGTGAAATCAAAGATGGTATAGTTTCTTGCGGCATTCAATGTACTCTTTATAAAACCGTCCATTATACGTGCCCTCCTTTTTATTAAGAGACGCTGATCTGTGTTTGGGATCTTGCTGCAGCGGCATATGATTTTACTGCAATAATGATCAGTCGGACACTGCGGTCTGATTCCGGCCCTGCCTTTTTGCCTTGAACAATGCATCATCTGCCTGTTTTATCAAAATATTGCTTTTGCTTTTTTCATTCGGGACCGCAGTTGCAACTCCTATACTCAGCGTGCAGGAAGCTGGTTCATCAAAATGCCGCACTGTCTTACGCAGCTCGTCGAGTGCATTTCTGATATTTTCAACTTCAGTTACGCATTCACATTTTGAAGTGTCAGGGAATATTATTAAAAACTCGTCTCCTCCGTAACGTCCTGCAACATAGCCTGGTTTTTTTATTTTTTCAACTATTTTTGAAGCTACATTTTTCAGCATCTTATCTCCGCAGGCATGTCCGTATTCGTCATTGTATTGTTTAAAGCTGTCTATGTCTATAAAGCATATTGACATAGGAGTTTCGTGTTCTATGCAGTTTGACCATTCATTTTCAAGGATACGGTCGATATAACGCCTGTTGTAAAGGCCTGTAAGCTCATCAAGGTTTGAGAGCAGGTAAAGCTGTCTGTTATTACTGTAAATTTCATCGGAAAAATATATACCTATTATGTTTGTAAATAATATCCCTGTATAAAACGACTCGAAGCCGAAAGTTTCAGGCGGGACCTTATGAAACAAATATATGACCGTCAAAATTAGACTGAACAGCATCGGCGGGATGATCTTCAAAATACGTTTATGCTGGGGTATTATGATGTACATTGATATTATCAGAGGTATCTCCACCGCTAAAGAAAGGTAATATCCGGCAGGTCTTTTTATGTCTGAAATTATCTGCATTGCCAGAATGCCCATTTCCCAGAGGAATACATATCTTCCGTACCTTAACGGGTCCGGTTTGTCCATGTGCAGTAAGATCCAAAAAAACAGCATCATTGTCGAGGCGAATAATATTACACGTGAAAATAAAAGAAGTTTTTCTGAAAATAACATTTCATTCATGTTTTTGCTGTTTATTATTAAAATCATATCGATATCATGCCAGAACGCTACGCACAAAATAACAAGAAGCAGACCTATGCATGCGGCACCGCTCTTTACGTCATACTTCCATCTTGAATAAAGATAATCTATGTCACTCATGTATGAGGGTTGTTCTTCAAATTTATTCAGCATAGTCCACCTTCTGAAGTAGTAAATATATCGTGTAAAATCCCGTATGCAGCCGTGACATGACAATGCCGATAAGGGAGCAAAAAAATTACTGGCAGCTATTTTATCGGAATTATCAGCCGTCCAGTGCAATTTGATTCCCTGCATAGGCCTTGTCCGGATGAGAAATGGGTCAGGGCTGGAAGCATCAAATATCTTAATATTACATTTCTATATTTCATCGAATCTTATATTAAGTATAGTATATTTCTTCCAGTTTTTGAAATCGAAGTGCCACCACTCATTATGGAATACTTTGAACCCTTCTCCTTCCATAACGACCCTCAGCTTGGTGCGGAGCTCCCGCTGCGCTGTGGTCCCTCCGGGATACAACGGGTGCGCGCGGATCGAAAACTCGTCATATCCGCTGCCCATATCCGCTTCCTTTCCAGTTTTTAAATCATAAAGGCTCAGGTCCACAGCTCCGCCGCGGTTATGCCGTGACCCCTTCGACGGGTCTGCGACGAAATCTTTCTGGCTGTCCGGAGTTGCATCCCAGAACATCTTTGTAACGTACCATGGACGGTATGCATCGTGAATAACCAGGCCGTACCCGTATCCGGCGAGATGTGAACTCACACGGGCAAGGGCTTCCGCCGCCTCGCGCTGCAGAAAGGCTCTCGGCTGGTCGTAGAGCTTTATACCCATGAAATTGTTTGTTGTCGCATAACGTATATCCAGTTTGATAGTAGGGTCCAGTTTTATAAGTTCCACAAGGTCTGGCTTGACAAAATTGCCTTTTTCCACAGGAGGTTTCGCAGATAAAGCGCGTTTTCTAAGTTCCTCAGCCGACATAAGAGGTTTTATCTTAAAGGTTATGCCTGATTCGGCATCGAATAAATTCCTTTTGAATTGCTTGGACCCGATAAGGACATAAGCGCCCCTGCCGTTTTTATCGGTTTCAAACCGCATGGGTGAGCTTTTCCTTCCAGACGGTCCGTAATTTAGCAGCTTATATGTGTTCTTCGAAATTGCCTGAACCGGAAAACCTGAATATCTCAAAAACATTTTATCCTGATCCGGTTCAGTATTATAGAGCAGCTCCATGCAGCCGTTGCTTTCTCTTATCAGTATCCGTTCGCTGCCGTTTGGATACATTCCAAGAAGCTGGTCGAAAACAGTTCCGGCATAAACCGGCTGTAAAGATGTGCCCAATAAAACTGAAATAGCAAACAGTAACATTAAAATACCGCGCTTCCAAACTTTCATTCTTGTTCCGCCGCCTTCAAAATAATATTTTATCGCTGCTTACTGCTTCCGATAGTTTAAACCCTGCACCGGCGCAGAAATAAGAAAATTAATGCCGCACCGCCTATGTAAATATCATAAACCTGTATCCGCCGATTGTTTATATTATAAAAGTCAACAGACCGGCAAGATATGCAGAAGTTCACAGATAACCAGTTTATTCCAATTAAATATAAAAAAGAGACGCGATGATAACCTATTTTACAACGCGCTTAACATGACGTGTGTACATGTTTACCATAACAGGGACTGATGTTTATTACTGCGCTGCATAATGCCCTTTGCCTGCTTCTTAATTCAATGTTACCGGAGTAAGGAATAATCCCGTTAAAATGGGAGGTGATGCCGGTATCCGTGCCGCAATAGCTGGCGCTACCTCTGCGCCTGTTTTGTTTTGTCATGTACCGGGTCCGCGGCACAGAATATCCGGCAGAAAATCTGCCTGACGGTTGATTTTTCAAATAAAATATATATACAGAAAATTTTATAAAGGTATAATTATGAAACGTAAGTATATAATTTACATGAATAGCGCCTTTTGTGATCAATTAGATAAAGTAATAAATGAATTATGACTATTATTTAAATCAAAGGAACAGATTACTTCAAAGGAACTGCAGCTATTAACGGCGGAAACGGACTTGACAGTATTGGTAAAATCCTAATATATACCAAACCGAGAAAGGTGACACTAAAATATATGTCTGTTTCCTGAACGAAACGATCTGAATGCCATAGCTGAACGTTGCTGAACTTTATCAGACAATGCCACAGAATATTACGCTTCATATAGATGTCCAATATTAATGACAAGATTTGAAGCGGATATGTAAGCCGAATTTCAACTATGGAAAGATATGTCAATATTATACATTGATTTATATGTAATTGTAATTGAAGGCTAATTAATGTGTAAGAAGAAAGTGATTAAGCCTAAAAAGTAAAAATTTATAGCACTGTGGATTTCCTTCCAGTCACTTCCGTTTTTTTCAGTTGGTGGGACATTATGATTCAACTTTATGCGGAAAAGGTGTTCAACTTATAAAGGTTAATCCGTATATTTTAAACGGAATATGCAACAAATAAATAGGGAAATAAATGAACTTCTGTTATCATAATTAAGGTGCTTTAAGGAGATTTTATTATGAAAAGAAAACCTTTAACTTTATATGTTTTGTGGCACCCAAAATTTGAAGAAGGTTATTTATATGCAATAGAAATCTATACTAAATTTACTCATGATATTGATAATCCTGCAGCACGTGGAATTTCAATTCCAGTGCTTTTCCCAAGCCAAGAGAAAAATTTTGAACATAGGATTAAAATAGGATTTGATAATTCAGAGAAAATTGTAATTGTACTATTAATTGAGGAGAATATGCTACTGGACGAAGATTGGCGCAAATATGTTCAGATTTTAAAAAATCAATGCGAAGCGAATAAGAATTATACTATCTATCCCGTTGCAATTTCAGAAACAGCTCTTAATTTCCCTTATATTAATTCGAAGCATTATGTGCGTCTATATGAAATAGAACAATTTATAAATAAGAAAGAACATTTAATTTTTATTTTAGCTCATGAATTGTGCAGATTTTTATATGGTATTGAGCGCATTGCTGATATAGATGAAATGCCCTCACCTCCACCAATAAAACTTTTTTTGAGCCATGCAAAACAAGATGGTGTAGATTATGCCAAACAAATAAAACAGTATATTGATAGTGACACGCCGCTAGATGATTTTTTCGATACACAGGATATTGCTCCGAGTTATGAATTCGCAAAAGAAATAGAACAAGCTATACCAAACTGTATGTTATTTGTAATTCATACAGATAAATATTCTTCACGTGAATGGTGTAGGAAGGAAATATTAATAGCTAAGGATAATTCGATCCCAATAATAGTATTAGACTGTTTAAATTATTATGAACAACGTAGTTTTCCATATATGGCTAATGTTCAAACAATCCGTTTCAAAGAAGACACCCCGAATTTTAAAGATATTATAACTATTGCATTGTTAGAAGTGTTGCGCCATAAATATCAAAGCATTTTTAGCAAATATATCTTAGACACTTATAATTTAAAAATAAACGATAAAAATGTTTTAAGCTACCCCCCGGAGTTATTTTCTTTGGTTCAATCAATTGATCCTCGGGATAATTTAGTGATATATCCCGATCCCCCTCTTGGAATTGAAGAATTAGCACTGCTTAAAAAATACAATGACCAAATCAACTATATTACACCAACATTAATTCATAGTATTGATATTAAATCAAGAACTTTTAACAACCAGCCATTAATTGGCATGAAGGTTGGAATTTCTATCTCTGAAATCAATGAGGAGAATCTATTAGGCCTTAATATGCTTCATATGAGAGATATGATGGTAGAAATTGCACGATACCTGCTAGTTATGGGTGTAAATTTATCATATGGAGGTGATATAAGATATAGAGATAGAGATGATTTTAACTTTGTAGAAATTTTATCCTGTTTGGTTGAAAACCATAACAAAGAACATGTTCAGATAAATCAAAGGGTAACGAATTATGTTGCTAATTATTTGCATAAAGACGTAACTGAAAAGATTCAAGCTGACCTATTTAAAATCGTTAAGTTTAAGTTTATTTCCCCACTTGATTCAATTAGTTATAATAACATAAGCGATGTAAAGTATATAAGGTATTCTAAAGCTCGTGACTTAAGTAATATGAGGCAACAGATGAATGCAGACATAAATGCTCGAATAGCAATAGGTGGTAAGAAATTTGGGTTCGAGGGTATATTACCTGGGATATTGGAAGAAGTAATCCTAGCGATGGGATCTAAAAAACCAGTCTATCTTGTTGGGGCTTATGGTGGAATTACATCAGAAATTATCAAATGCCTAATTGGGGAGAAAAGTGACGTTATCTCAGAAGATTATCAGTTCAGCCATGATGAATATGGAAAATTTAATATTTATTATAATAAAATGTTATTAAATGAAGGGGGTAAATCTGTTAATTATAGAGATATTGCCAATTTTTTGCAAAATAAAGGAATAAATAGTCTAAATAATGAATTAAATGAAGAAGAAAATAAATTACTTTTTTATAGTTCAAATACAACAGAAATTATATCTTTAATATTAAAGGGGTTATTATGTAAAAATAAAAAATTTTGTGATTTTAGATAATAAAATCAAGGAGATTAAATATGAGTAATATAAATCATAAAGTGTTTATTTCATATCACCACGCTGATCAGGAAGAGGTAAATGAGTTTATAAAAAAATACGATGATGAAGAAAAAATATTTATTACACGTGCATTAGGAGTTGATATGGAAAATAATATTGTTGATAGCGAAAATACAGATTATGTTATGAGTAGAATAAGGGAGTTATATCTCAAGGATTCTACTGTAACTATTATAATGATAGGAAAATGTACATGGTCTAGACGTTATGTTGATTGGGAGATTCAAGCCTCTTTACGCCAAGACGAAGGAACAATTCCTAATGGATTGTTAGGAATAAAACTACCTAGTTATAACGGCAATGGTTATCCAGATAGGCTGAATAAAAATTTAAAACAAACTTGCGATCAAAATGAATGCTACGCAAGGGTAATTTGCTATCCTTCCACGAAAGATACCATTAGAAATGCAATTGAAGATGCATTTGATGCACGAAAAAGCAGAAATAGTTTTATAGTTAATCCGCGCGAGCGATTCAAATATAACAGAACATGCGAGTAAGACTGTGTTTATTGATTTTTTTGCTAAAAGTGATATTAAATGAAAAATGTATTTGTAAGTTATACTCATAGGCTTGATTAAGATACAGTAGATGATTTTAGGTCAAATTTTGTGCATAGTATTGCTAACTCTTCTGTAACTATGATTCTAATTGGTAAAGAAACTGGGGGCCGTGGTAGGTAGATTGGGAAATATATTATAGCTTACTAAAAACTAGTGGCAACGATCGTAACGGTTTGCTTGAAATATTTATACTAAACGAGGAACATTGTGCACCCTTGCGTTTGCAAAAGAACATGCATATGTTTATGGAATAATTAATTAGGTTGATAAAAATATACTAAAGAGCATGATAGAACTTGAAAAATGACATGGAAATACATAAGGACGGATATAATATTTCTGATAAATATTGATGTATCATAAACTGATGAACACAAAAAATTGAGTGACAAATATGACTTTTTCTGTATAAAAAGTGAACCGCATAAGGTTTCGATTATTTGATAATAAAGGGATACTTGAAAAAGCAGAGGGTCGTATATCAGCAGATATTATCTGCTTTATTGAAGTTGGTGAATAAATGGTTAAAGGAATATTCAACATCAAAAGGATTGCCCCTAAAACTACTATAGCTTATGATATTTATTGGAAGTTTGCTACGGAGAGGCAAAAGATTTTTTTTAATAGGTTAAAGGATGTCCCCCTGCCTTGGACTAACGATAAGATTTTTCAAAGCTATAAATTTACCAATGCATACAGGGCCTCAGATCGTGTAAGCCAGTACCTAATAAGAAATGTAATTTATTCTGGGAAGAACTATGACGAGGTTGATGTGTTTTTTCGAATTATCTTGTTTAAAACCTTCAATAGGATCGAAACTTGGGAACTATTGGAGAGGAAAATAGGTGAGATTTGCTGTAAAAATTATTCCTATGAGAAATATAATGAGGTTCTGTCTGACCAGATGAACGATGGGGATAAGATTTATTCTGCTGCTTATATTATGCCTGCTGGTAACACAGTATTTGGATATCCCAAAAAGTATCAGAATCACTTGAAGCTAATTGAAACATTAATACATGATAAAATTCCGTCTAAGATATCGAAGCAGCGATCCATGGCTGAAGTATATAACACACTCATTTCCTACCCTACAATTGGACCTTTCTTAGCCTATCAATATTGTATCGATCTGAACTACAGTGAATTGTGTAATTTTAGTGAGATGGATTTTGTGGTTCCGGGACCAGGCGCGAAAAGTGGAATTAGAAAATGTTTTTCTGATTTTGGTGAGTACGATGAAAAAGATATAATTCGTTATGTAACAGAACGCCAAGAGCTAGAATTCGAGCGGCTGGGTTTAGGTTTTAAGACTTTATGGGGTAGGCCCTTACAACTAATAGATTGTCAAAACATATTCTGTGAAGTTGATAAATATACGAGGGTGGCTCTTCCTGGCTTAATAACTAATTTGAACAGAACAAGGATAAAACAAAAATTTTCGCCGACAGCCAAGAAAATATTTTATTGGTATCCTCCCAAATGGGGAATAAACCAAAAAATGGAGTTGGATGAGGGGCATGATAAGTTTCTGTGGACAAACGGCAAACGAGGTGTGGATTGAGGCGGCCCGAAGGCTACTACATCAAGAAGAACATAAATCAAGTAGACTAGGACCTACGAGAGAATTACTACATGCTGCTTTTTCAATAACCGATTCGCAACAAAAATGGGTTACTTCAAGAATTCCTACTATTAATCCAGCGTTTGCGTTGGCTGAACTTGTTTGGATTGTAAATGGAGCGAGGGAAGCTAAGATTATAAACTATTGGAATCCTATACTACCGAAATATGCAGGAAATGGGGATAATTACCATGGCGCATATGGATATAGAATTTTTCACCATTTTGGCTTGGACCAACTAACTAGAGCGTATCTTACATTGAAGAATAAATCTGAGAGCAGACAGGTTGTTATACAAATATGGGATTCTAAAATTGATTTTCCAGATGATGCTGGGCAGCCGATAGATATGGACATTCCATGTAATATATGCTCTATGGTTAAGGTAAAGAACGGAAAATTAGAATGGTCACAGATTCTCCGAAGTAATGATATCTTTCTGGGAGTGCCTCATAATTTTGTTCAGTTTACTGGGTTACAAGAAATACTTGCAGGATGGTTGGATATTGAAGTAGGGTCATATGTTCAATATAGTGATAGTCTGCATTTATACGAAAAAGATGCTGACAAGATAAACTTCTCGTCGGCTGATTCAGAAAAAAACACTGATTCTTTAGCTCTTAATAAGGTTCAATCCGAAAAGAATTTCAAATTAATTTACGAAAACATGAAGAAATTAATGGACCCCGGAATAAAAAAGGCTGATTTTATGCGAACTCTAGATTTAAAGTGTAAACATAGGGCTTTTGAAAATATAATGTTGGTTATTGGTGCAGATGCTGCTAGAAGAAAAGGGTGGGGCAAGGAAAGCGAAGATATAATGAGCATGTGTGATAACCCGGTTTATCAACAGCTTTGGAATGGATGGTTTGCACGTAAGATGGCAATGTAAGGAGGGAATTTAATGGTTGAGCCAATTAATATTTTTATCTCACATTGTGGTATTGACGCAGATTCTTTAATAAAAGTAAGAGATATGTTGAAGCGACGTGGTTTTAGTGTTCGGGATAGCTCAATAGACGAAAGAAATCCTAACAAAGCTAATAATCCTGATTATATTAAAAGCCTTATTCGGCCCCAAATTGAGTGGGCTGGTACAATTATCGTATTAATTGGCCCTAAGACTCATACTAGAGAATGGGTTAATTGGGAAATTGAATACGCTAGCTCTTTTGGTAATAAACGTATTGTGGGTATTTACCTTAGAGGTGCAACTAATGCAGATGTTCCGGAAAACTTAAACAAATATGGTGACGCTTTAGTTCCATGGAATTCAGAAAAACTAGCGTCTGCTATAGATGGAGAAGATATTTGGCACGACACGGATGATCAACCAAGGCCAGGAAAACAGTTTATCCGTAGTAAATGCTAAGGATATAAAATTAATGAAATGTTATTCTTATGTTGTTGCTCGAGATTACGGCTTTGCTCCGAATCCTTTTGGCCCTTACTGCACTTTAGCCACCTGTAAACCTGACATCAGAAATAGCGCTTTAGTTGGTGACATTATTGTGGGATCAAGTTCTCGAGCACATAATCCTACAGACTCTTTAGTGTATGTAATGCACATTGATGAAAAAATAGACTTTAATCAATATTCATCAGATCCAAGGTTTAAATATAAAAAGCCAATATTAAACGGAAGTCTTAAACAAATGTATGGCGATAATATATACAATTTTGATTCGACACAAAACGACTGGATACAACTTGACTCACATCATAGCCACCCAGATGGGTCTCCGAATTTAAACAATAAAAACAGGGACCTAAAAAGCTGTTATGTTTTAATTTCAAAGTATTTTTGGTATTTTGGCAGGAACCATTTGGTTTTACCAGATGAATTTGTTTCCATTTATAAACATGGGCGAGGTTATAAATCAAAGTGTTTTACAGAAGAGTTTCTTGTCGCATTCTTAGCTTGGTTAGAATGCAATGTTCCTATGGGATATAGAGGCGATCCGTATCAATTTGATAAATTTCAACGTTATGATGGCATTTCTTAATGTTTTTTACTACGGTGTTTTAGCCCAATAAGATCTTATTCATTATTAAGCAGCAATATTATTGTTCCAGTGAGCAAACATATAAATTTGGGGGATAATAAACCCTTAAAATAAAGAATGTCAATGTCGGGATAAAAATAACAACAAGGAAACACTGACAAAATCTTGGACTGGGTTTAAGTGATCAGATCGGCACTGCCGTGGTAGTTTTTGCAAACCTATTCATAGTTGAATACGCCACCTGAAACGGTACACATCGACCGCTGAAATGGTGCATGAATACCGACAAAATGGTGCATGGTTTTCGCATTTATGGTGTATGTGTCAACGCCGCGATAAAAATGACACCCAACGCCGGTTGGAAATTGGCCCAACGCCGGGCTTATGCAGCCGTTTAAGATAACGCCGGATCTATTGCAGCCGGAGGAACAGGAAGAACCCCGGCTTTCATCCTTCCCTTAGTTGATTTTCAAATAAAATATATATACAGAAAAATTTATAACGATATAATTATGAAACGTAAGTATACAATTTACATGAATAGCGCCTTTTGTGATCAATTGAGTAAAGTAATAAATTAATTGTGGCTGTTATTGAAGCCAAAGATAACGGATCACTTAGGCAAGCCATGATGCCCCCCTCTGTTTTTTTGTGACCCGGTTCTGTGTTTCATGGAGCAGATATTTTGACAACCGTGTAATAGTCAGCTGTCTTGCAGACGAATATTGTGTAACATTCTCGTCAAGGTAAATTATCTTTTA
>Ga0183096_1000347_pt1 | contig 68688 bp, 71 predicted proteins | sample Biomet5_FD_127791 | JGI IMG/M metagenome (GOLD analysis project Ga0183096, IMG submission 127791) | Microbial communities from bioreactor (seeded with sewage sludge) at LBNL, California, USA - Biofuel metagenome 5 (version 2) (version 3) | ecosystem: Engineered > Bioreactor > Anaerobic >... | reverse complement strand
TGGAATACGCAGAAGACTGGTCCGTCTCAAGAGCATATATCAGTGAGAGATCACTGCGGCCGATTCTGGATAAAGCGGCATAATCATTTTTCGGGAGCCACTTTTGCGAACATTACTTGACACTATCAGTTCTATATGAAATTTTAATTAACACAATATTGAAGTTTTATATTCTGAAACGATTGTCTTTTATGCATTTTGAAGGGGTGTGCATGTTCACAACTCATATAGCAACTGGAAATAAAACATATTTCAAAAAATAAAAAAATGACTTATGACGTATATCGTTATCGCCTAAGTCATTGAATTCAACGGTTTTATTCACATTTTTACTATGCACACCTTTTATTGCATTGTATCAAAGTTGACCTTTCCATTTCGACAAGCAATATTTCTTTGCCCTTTACCGTATCTTCCCCGATGCTTCCGATCCCGAAAGCATCACGGACATTTTCTGTTCTTTCAGGAGCGTCAAGATCCTTCATCGGCGCAGTGGATCTTTTTCTGTACAATATGTCTTTTCCGAAACGGATCCCCGCGCAGCGTGAAAAATACCCGGCCATGAGCGCGGCATGATCATAGCCTTTTTTTATTTTCTTCCCTGCATATACCGGTACAGGTATGACTATATCATGATGTGTGTCCTCATATCCCATGCGGTCTGCCATTATCTCTCCCAGCTTTCTGGCTATGTGCAGCTGCCCGCTGTATTTATAATTGCTTATCAGGACTCTTTCATACAATCCGTAACGTGTACATGTATATCCCTTCCTGAAAGCGTGATCGGTCTCCGTGCAGTCGTAGCACAATGCCTTTCTGTAATCATCATCCAGGATCTTGCCGCACCGGGCACATGTCCTTTTGCCTGTCCAGTGAAATTTTCTCACGCAGGAATCACATAAAGCATAAGGCCTCGTATCATCTGTCACGCTGCCACAGCATATGCAGTATATCCCGGAAGGAAAGAGCATATCCTTTATATTCATCTTATGTTCCTTTCATCTTCCATCATTTTCCGGAGCCGTGCCTTAAGGCCGGAATATCTTTCCTTTATGCTGTTGTTATCGATCATCGCCTGCATCCTCTGCTCCGAACCTGCCAGCACTACTGTCTCCTTTCCCCTTGTCACAGCGGTATAGAGCAGGTTCCTGGTAGCGAGCACAGGAGGCAGCGCCGACACCGGCATTATTATTATAGGGAATTCGCTTCCCTGGCTTTTGTGGACGGTCACCGCATAGGCAGGCTCGAGTTCATCTGTCTCGGAAAACTCGTAATTGACATATCTGCTGTCATCGAATATGACTGATATCCTGTTGTTTTCATCGTCTATATCATCTATAAAACCTATATCTCCGTTGAAGACCCCTTCGCCTTCGCTGAAATCCTCAGTGTTTTTCCATTTGAGGCCATAGTTGTTCCTGATCTGCATGACTTTGTCTTTTTCCCGGAATATCTTCTCTCCGAAATTTTTTTCTTTTTTGCCGGCGCCGGAAGGGTTCAGTATCTTCTGGAGCTCTCTGTTGAGGTTCATGGTCCCCAGCATTCCCCTGCGCACAGGGGTCAGTACCTGTATGTCCCTCACCGGATCGCAGTTCCTGTAATATCCGGGCAGTCTCGTGCCGCAGAGTTCCAGTATGGCGGCAAGAATGCTCCTTTCGTCGCTTCGCCTTATAAGGAAAAAATCTTTGTCCTTTTCATTGAACTGCGGATATTCACCACGGTTGATCCTGTGCGCATTCACTACTATAAGACTTTCACGTGCCTGCCTGAATATTTCTTTCAGTTTGACCGAATATATTAATTCGCTTTCTATGATATCACGCAGCACGTTTCCTGCTCCGACCGGCGGCAGCTGATCTGCATCCCCGGCGATTATCAGCCTGGTCCCGGGCCTGAGAGACATGACCAGTGCTTCCATCAGGAGTATGTCTATCATAGATGCCTCGTCCACGATGACTGCATCATATTCAAGAGGATTCTCGCTGTTCCGGCCGAAACGCATTATATCCTCATCTTCACTGTATGAATATTCAAGGAGCCTGTGTATGGTAGAAGCAGGATAATCGGTAGCCTCGGTGATCCTTTTTGCGGCCCGGCCCGTGGGCGCCGCTATAGCCGTGGAGAGACCGCTCTGTTTCAAAGCTCCGGTTATTCCGTTTATTATCGTGGTTTTCCCCGTTCCGGGGCCTCCGGTTATCACCGATACGCCGTTTTTTATAGTATCTTTAATTGCCTGTTTCTGAGCCTCCGAAAAAATCAGTCCGGCCTCTTTCTCCACTGCCGATATAAGGCTGTTTATCTCGGCATTGACAGGTTTCAGAAAAGCTTCGTTGAGATCTCTGAGTGACCTGCATATATTCTGTTCCGCTTCGTAATATATCATAAGGAAGACCACATTCCGCCCTTCAAGCTCTTCTACCCTCACTTCTCCGTCAAAAGCCATGTCTGTGATCATGTCGCTGATGACAAAGCTGTCTAGGTCCATCAGGGCCGCTGCCTTTTCGCATAATTCCTTCTGCGGTACAAAGGTGCTGCCTTCACCGGCAAAATACCTCAGAGTATATATTATGCCATTTCTGATCCGTGATCTGTCGTCCTTTTTGACTCCCATTTTCTCTGCGATCGAATCGGCTTTTTTGAAATTTATACCTAAAACATCATGTATCAGGCAGTAAGGATCTTCTTTCACCGTCTCTAAAGTTGCACTTCCGTAAACCTTGTACATCCTCATGGCATAACTTGAGTCTATGCCGAACTGCCGGAAATACAGAGCTGTTTCCGCGAATTCTTTATTTGCGCGGAACGTTTCTCCTACTGCACAGGCCTTTTTTTCTCCTATGCCGCTTATTTCGGTAAGTCTTTCCGGAAACTTCTCTATTATCTCAAAAGTATCTTCTCCGAATTTCCTTACTATAGAGGCAGCAGTTTTTGGTCCTATGCCCTTAAGCACTCCCGAAGCCAGAAAGGTTTCGATATCCTCCTCGGCAGAAGGCAGGATCTCTTCACAGTCACTGAAAACGAACTGTTCTCCGTATTTCGGATGTGTCGAAAAGTCTCCTCTGAATATGAACGTCCTTCCCCTGTCACAGGCGGGGATACAGCCCACGGCAGTAAACTGTTCATTCTCTGTCTCCACCAGCGCTATGGTATATCCGTTGCCGCTGTTGCGAAATATGATGTTTTCTATCCTTGCTTTTTTTTCTGTCATCTGTTCCTCCTGCTGCTGTATAATAAAAGATGGCAGTCACTCATGTGCCCGCCATCCCCGTTGGCTGAACGCTATTTCTTTTCCTCCTCGCCTTCCGTCTTCTTTTCAGGAATACCGGCAAGCAGATCCGGCGTTTCAGGCTTTTTGTCCTGCAGCGGTGCAGGATCAAAACCTCTGTCCTTGGGTTTCGGCATTTTTTCGGGAGGAGATATCTCAAAATCGAAATCATTTTCGTTGAAATCCATCTCCTTAGTGACTATCTGGCCTTTTATCTTTGCTCCCATATCTATTCCTATGGTCCTGGAATTCACGTCGCCTACAAGAACTGCTCCCGATGCGAGTTCGACCTTTTCCTTTGCAAAAAGTTTGCCCTTGAGCTTGCTGTCCAGTATTATGTTGCTGGCATGTACATCGCCCAGTATGACGCAGTCATTCATCTCCGCATCGTTTTCTGCATCGATTTTGCCCTTTATCGCCGCTTTGTTCAAAAGTACGTTTTTACCCTTTATGTCTCCTTCGATCCTGCCGGAAACTTCCAGATCTTCTGTGGTGCTTACATTGCCCTTTACTTCACCCTGGATCTCAACTATACCGGTAGAAAAAATATCACCTATTATAGTCGTACCTGTGCCTATTACGATAGGCTGCGCCTTCGCCTGTGAAGTCGCTCCCGTCTCCGAATTCTTGTCGAACAGATCTTTCTTCTCCATCAACCTCGCCCTCCTGTTGATATTATGTAACATAGGAATTATTATAATACCGCAAATACGAGATTGCAACAAACAACTGGTAATTTTCTGTATTTTCAGTGATGTTTATATTTTATATATTATTTTAACCATTTTATCTTTCGCGTTTCGGCCGCAAGTCTGTTTCGCTGAAGCGCCTTGCATATTCAAGAAGAACTCCTCTGCTGTTGTCATCAGGTTTTACGTGCACCACATCTGTCAGCAGCATCAGCAGCTGTCCCACTTTCTCACCTTCAGCTATTCCTTCCTTTACTATATCGCTGCCGGAAATCGCCAGATCCCCGGTATATATCGGCTCTTTCCTGAGTTTGATATCCTTCATTATCTCATATCTTGCCACTATCTCCGCTCCATCGAGATCGTATACTATACGCTGTGCCTTTGCCAGATTGTCCAGATATTCATATCTTTCCTGTCCGTATTCCGCCAGGAATCTTTTTAGTTCCACTCCCGTTCTCAGAAAGTGGAGTTTTTCCATCAGTATCAAAGCATCTGTAAGGTGCTGACGTGTCTTTTTGTCATAATCGAGTACCTTGACCGCTTCAAGGCCCTTCTTCTCCTCGAAGCAGCTGTAAAAAAGTCCAAGACGCCTTAAAAGCACAGGTTTCGTTTTATCGATATTGTCGCACAGCGTGGAAAACCGCTCCATCTGTCTGCGGTTCAGCCGGACAGCCTGCTCTCCTATTACAGCCGGTATCATATCTGCACCTGCCAGCATACGCAGTCCCTTTCCCGCATACGGAGCTGTGATCATTCTTTCAAGTTCCTCCCGTATCCTGCCTTTATTTGCCCGAATGAGCCTCCCCGCATTTTCCAGCATCGCCTCATATGTATTTTTCTTTATGTCGAAATCGTTTTCCGCTGCTATCCTTACCGCCCTCATCATTCTGATCGGATCTTCCGCGAAACGCACTGACGGGTCGCCTACTGTCCTTATGATCCCGGCGTTTATATCCTCCCGGCCGCCGAATGGGTCTGTTACCGCTTCGGCAGGATTTTCCGCCACGGCGTTGACCGTAAAATCTCTCCGTTTAAGATCTTCCTGTATGTCATCCACGAATTCCACTTCGTCCGGATGTCTCGCATCGGAATAACCGCTCTCCTTCCTGAATGTTGCTATATCGGCTATTATGCCTTCGTCATCGCATTTTGAATGATCAAGCCTGACGACGCTGTATTTCTCGCTTATCACTTCGGCCTGAGGAAATATCGCTTTAAGATCTTCCAGTCTGGCATTGCTGGCTATATCCCAGTCCAGCGGTCTATGCCCCATAATGGAATCTCTGACGCAGCCGCCTACAGCATATGACCTGAACCCTCTTTCCGCAAGAGCTTTCATGATATCGTTTATCTCTTCAGGCAGTTTTATCACCTTTCACTGTCCTCCCGGATAATTTCTTATTTTTCTTCTTTCCTGTATATCCTTCTGTTTTCCAGCGTCCATACTCTTTCGCTGAATTCGCCGGGGGCAGTCTTGACCAGAGCGTCTTCCATATCGTACATGCGTGCATCTATCATATCGAGATGATGGAGCATCTCGGCTTCAGGGAAAAGCGGCCGTTTCGGACTGCCGTATTCCGGTTCATAGTGATGTGAAAGTATCATATGCTCTGTCATTATCGCTTTCTCCTCCGGAAAGTCCATCTCTTTCATTTCTCTGTCCAGTTCCTTCACTCCCTGAACTATATGACCCAGCATCATGCCTTCGAAAGAATATCCCGAAGATATGCCGTATTCGTTTGATATTATCTCATTGAGCTTCTGAGCATCATGAAGTATGACTCCCGCCAGCAGCATGTCTCTGTTAAGGTCGGTATAAACTCCGCAGAGACTTTCGCCTGCCAGCAGCATCCTTTTGATATGCCAGAGCAGTCCTGCCATCTCTGCGTGATGGTTTTTCTGGGCAGCCGGATAATAAAGCAGTTTTTCTTTGCTGCCTTCGAGGAACTTCAAGCATAATCTCCTGAAATCATCATCCTTCAGAGAATCTGCTCTGTCCAGTATGAAGGCGTACATCTCTTCCGGATCCTCCGGCGCTGCTTTGATGAAATCGTGTATATCTGTGCTGTCTTCCTTCTGTCCTTTTCTTATGCGTGATATCTTAAGCTGCTTCATGCCGTTCCATTCGTTCACCTGTGCCTTGACCTTTACCAGATCGCCTTCTTTTATCTGGCTTATGCCTTCCAGTTCCTCGTCTGCCAGATCCCATTTCTTGCAGCTGATCTCTCCGGTCATGTCTCCCAGCAGGACATCCAGGTACTTTTTCCTGTTGGAACCGGTCTTCACAGCGATCATCTTGACCATGAAAAAATCCTGCACTTCTTCTTCGTTGTTTATAGATGCTATATAATGATCCTTCATAAATATTCTTCCTTTCCGGTAAAGCTTCTTATCCGTCGCTGGAATAATTATATACTATTTCCCGTATGAATTCAAAGAACAATAGAAGACTCCGTTTTTGCCGTTTCTCTTTGTATATAAGGTGAAAAAGGTATATAATCAGTATTTAAGATAAAACTTGAAAAAGAGGAATAAAAAATGGGTTTTGACGCAGAAGCAACAAAAAATGACATAGTCATATGGATAAAGGATTTTTTTGAAAAAACAGGGCCGGACTGCAATGCCATAGTTGGCATTTCCGGAGGAAAAGACAGCTCAGTAGTTTCAGCACTGTGCAAAGAAGCTCTCGGCAGGGAAAGAGTCATAGGCGTCCTGATGCCCAACGGCATCCAGAGCGATATAGATATGTCACATAAAGTGGTGGATCTCCTGGGTATAAAATACCATACGATAAACATAGAAGATGCTTTCAGGGGAGTCATGACTCAGCTTGCGGAAGCACTTCCGGTGATAAGCGAATCCACTCGCATAAACCTGCAGCCCCGGCTGCGCATGGCATCCCTTTATGCGGTATCTCAGTCCTGCAACGGCAGAGTTGCAAATACATGCAACCTTTCGGAGGACTGGGTGGGATATGCTACGAGATACGGGGACGGAGCAGGTGATTTCAGTCCTCTGGCCCATATCACAGTGAACGAAGTGCGTGCTCTGGGCCGGGTGCTCGGTCTGCCGAAGGACGTAGTCGGCAAAGTGCCGATCGACGGGCTCTGCGGCCAGTCTGATGAGGAAAAGCTGGGATTCAGCTATGATGTGCTGGATGAGTATATACGCACCGGCCGGTGCGAAGATGCAGATGTAAAGAAACGCATAGACATGCTGCATGAACAGAATAAATTCAAGCTGGAGCTCATGCCGTCCTTCAGCTACGACCCCGGAGTAAGATAAGCAACGGCCCGCAGAAGCGGGCCTTTTTCTATTCATTCCTGTCTCAGATATCTTATCTCTTTTTCCGTAAGCTTTCTGTACTGCCCCTCCTTCAGTCTTCCAAGACGTACATCGCCCATCGATATCCGCTTCAATTTCAGAACCCGGCATCCTGCCGCGGCGAACATTTTTCTCACCTGACGGTTCTTTCCTTCATGTATCTCTATCTCTGCTTCAGCTATCTTCCCTTTCTGTCTGATCAGTTCCACTCTGGCACGAGATGTCACGAATCCGCCGATGTCCACTCCCCGCTGCAGTTTTGCGATCTTTCCCGGGGAAAGCACTCCCTCGGCGGTGACTCTGTAGACCTTTCCCACCTCATGGCTGGGATGAAGCAGCACATTGGCCATATCACCGTCATTGGTCATTATCAGCAGCCCGGAAGTATCGTTATCCAGTCTCCCGACAGGGAATATCCTTTCCGGTATATCCCTTACGAGATCCATCACTGTCGCTCTGCCCTTTTCGTCCTTTGCAGTAGTTATATATCCTTCCGGCTTGTTCAGAAGGATATATACTTTTTTCTCAGCGGCAGTCACGGCTTTTCCGTTGACTTCTACCATATCTCCGGGCATCACATCATAACCCGGTTCCTTCATGACCGAACCGTTTATCTTCACATTTCCGTTTGCCGTAAGTTCGTCAGCCCGCCGGCGGCTGGCTATGCCTGCCCGGGCTATATATTTATTGAGTCTCATGATCCTCCTATACCAGAATATACATGGCGAACATATATGTCGCCGTATAATATGATGCAAGCACTGCGGCACCTGTCCATGCCGGCTTTTCTTTCCTGAAGTACTTTACGGAAAGCAGATAATCGGATATCAGGAAAAAGCATGAGCCGATGCCCAGAAGCATCGGGCCCAGGCCCGTGCCCATTATCCATATCACGTTGAGGCCCATGCCGCACAGCAGGCCTATAAAAAAAGAATATATCACGGATGCAACTCTGTTTTTGCCGTAATCGTAAAACGGGCTCAGGACGTTGTGCAGTGTGACTGCCGCCATCACAGCTGCGATCATGAGAGTCGGCCTGAAATGGAAACCGATTATCTTCGCCATTTCCCAGCAGAACACTATGTGCGCGGCCAGGAATACCGCTACGCCTATGGTGAACTGCGGGTTCCTCAGCCTGTTATCTATCTCATGAGCCCATGCCAGCGCGACATCGCCCGTGATGCAAAGCAGCAGACCCGGCAGTATCCCGAAGAATATCTCATTGCCTGTATCGATATATGCAAGTACTGCCGCCAGTACGAAAAGTCCGCTGGTGACAGTCTTCGAAATAAAATAAGCTGTCTGCCGCTGTCTGTACATAAAGTACACAGCCGCCGCCGCCATGCCGTAAAATACCACAGTAAGCAATATGAACATGTTTTCTCCTCTTCTCATTCAAGTATATATATTAGTTTAGCACAGGCAGCCTGTCATAGAAAGCCTCAATCCGATCCGAAATCTATATATTGTCTCGTTTTTATAATGTTTTTGTGTTATCCTGTAAGTGTATTCTGATATTGGGAAAGGATATCCTGAAATGATCTCACAGGTACAGAAAAGAGCTCTCATCCTCGCCGTAAGAGCCGGCGAGCTGATGATGAAAAACGGTGCGGAAGTATACAGGGTGGAAGATACTATAACCCGTATATGCAAGGCCTGTCATATTCCTTATGTTGAAGTGTTCGCTACAACTACCGGAGTATTCGTCACCATAGGCTCCGGAGGCGAGAACGGTGACATCTATACGTATATAAAAAGCCTGGACGGCGGCGGAACAGACCTGAAAAAGATCTCCGACCTGAACAGGTTTTCCAGGGAGTTCACCGATACGGATCTGTCAGTAGAAGACGGCATGAAAAGGCTGACGGAAATAGACAATGGAAAGGGCTATCCTCTTCCTGCAAGGCTTCTGGGAGCGGGACTGGTAGCCTCGTTTTTCTGCAGTATTTTTTCCGGCACCATCCACGACGCGCTCTGCGCTTTCGTTATAGGCATGGTCAGTTATGCTGCGGCAGCTTTTCTGGACCGCTATGACATAAACTATTTCATACACGGATTCTCCTGCTGCGGGCTTGCCACTTTTCTGGCCCTTCTTACTGACGCAACAGGTATAAGCGGGTATTACAGCCCTATAGTCATAGGTGCCCTTATGATCTTCGTACCCGGCGTAGCCATAACCAATTCAATACGGGATTTTCTTTCCGGAGATATGCTTTCAGGTGTTTCGCGGCTCGCAGAGGCAACAGTCATCGCTGTATCCCTGGCGGCGGGAGCCGGACTTGTGATATCGCTCTGGAAAGTCATCGGAGGTGGAATACTATGAGCAGTGCCGAAATGATAATACCTCTTCTGATGGGATTTGCGCCTACAGTGGGTTTCTGCCTGCTTTTTCATGTGCCCTTCAGGCATATCATACCGGTAGCGCTTGTCGGCGGCTCCGGCTGGGCTCTTTATACTTTCTGCATTTCCCAGGATACCGGAAAGGTGATAGGATGTTTCCTTGCAGCATGCCTGGTAGGGCTCCTGGGCGATATATGCTCAAGGACTCTGAAAGAAGCCTCCACGATATTCACGATACCCGGCATAATGCCGCTGGTCCCCGGTTCCGGCATGTATTATACTATGCTGGCGCTTATAAACGGCGACTACACAAGTGCAGCCGCCCAGGGATCCGAGACTCTGTTCATGGCCGGCGCTATTGCTCTGGCTCTTCTGGTCATCGGTTCTATCATCAAAATAATAATATCTCTTAAAAGAAAAATGTATTCCGTCTGAATGTCTCTATTCTTCCGGCATATCTATGGATATCTGCTGGAGATCCACCATATCTTTCGGTTCTTCATTTTCTATGGCGCTTTCTATATCCTCTATGTCCGGAAGTTCCTTTATGCTTGAAAATCCGAAATGTTTAAGGAATTCGCCTGTGGTCCCGTATAATATAGGTCTGCCTATACCGGAAGACCTTCCCGTCTCTTCTACGAGTCCCTTGCTCTGGAGCCCTTCCAGCACTCTCTCACATCTTATGCCTCTTATAGTCTCTATCTCTCCTCGGGTCACCGGCTGTTTATACGCTATTATAGCCAGGACTTCCAGGGCAGACTGAGTGAGCTTGCGCTGTTTCACCGGCGTGCACAGTCTCTCTATGTACTCGGAGTTGTCTGCCAGAGTGACGAACTGAAAACTTTTGTCTGTCTCGCGGATCCTTATGCCTCTTTCCTGTTCGTCATATTCTTTCTGCAGATCGCGGAAACATTCATATGCCTCTTTCCAGTCTATATTGAATATCTCTGCTGCCAGCCTGACATTCAAAGGTTCTCCCCAGATAAACATCATGGATTCGAATGCAGACTTCATGGATCTTTTACTGGTCATCCTTTCCACCCTCCCGCTTGTCACAAGCTACGTCTTCATTCTGTCCGGCAGCCTTTATTTTTATGCTTCCGAACAGCAGCTTCTGTCTGGCTTCCAGTCTCCGCTGTTTTATCATTTCCAGCATCGACACGAAGGAAAGCGCTGTATCATATCTGTCTGTGCTTTCCGGCACAAGTTCTCTGAAATCGAATATCTCTCCCGGGCGTTTTGCCAGCGTGTCTTTTATATATTTCATTCTGGCTTCAGTTGTGATCCTCTGCCGCTGATCCCGCTCGTAATTTTTCCTTATCTCATCTACTTTTTTCTTTTTTATCAGAAAATCGTCGAAAGCCTTCACGAACTGCCTTATATCCAGCTTCAGATATTCGTCAGGTTCATTGGTAAAAGGCTCAAGATCTTCTTTAGGCTTTTCGTATACGCGGAAAGCCTCATCCTCTCTCTCACTGAGGATCGCCGACATGCTCCTGAATTTTTTATATTCAAGAAGTTTTTCCACCAGCTGGGTCCTGGGATCCTCCATGATCTCTTCTTCTCCTTCGCCGGCAGAGCGCGGCAGGAGCATTTTGGACTTTATATCTATGAGGGTGGCTGCCAGCACCATAAATTCGGACGCGACAATCACGTCCATCTTCTTCATATCTTCGATGTACTCTATATACTGGGCAGTGATCTCAGAGACCTGTATATCATATATATTCATCTTTGCGTTCTCTATAAGATATACCAGCAGATCGAAAGGGCCTTCAAAAACATTGAGTTTTACTTTATAGCTCATGCATGCTCTCCTTTTGCCTTAAGCACGCATTAAATTATAATACAAAAGTGAAATGAAAACCAGACATATTTGATCCGGCATATGCATGGCTCATGCATTCAGCAGGCTGAAATCGCCAAGGACCGAATCAAAAAGGATATGGAACACTTCCTTGTCGCTGTTCCTGCATTCCACTACATAGAAAGGCTTATAAACTATTTCATCATCCTGATGTATGATATCAGGTATCTTGATTACTTTTTTTCTTCCCATTATCGTTGTCCCGATAGTCAGGGGAGCATTTTTCAGAGCGCTCTCTCTTTGGATCTTCAGGGGCATCATAAGTTTTGCATCCGCATCTATTTCTATGAATTCACCTTTCGTTTTAGCTACAGATTCCCTTCCCGTATACATATCGACCATGCACACCACGTTTTCATTGAGGCGTTTTAGTTTTTCGCCCATATCCACCAGATAATTTATCTTAAGATACGGGTAGAACAGTGTGTGCATTTTGTCTACGCTGAAATTCTTGCTGCGTTTCATCAGCCTTTCATATGCGTCGTCCATCGTGTATTTATTTTTAAGCATTTTTATCTTTTTCATAATTTTATCCCCTGTAAAAAAGAACACGGATCCTGCAGCCTGTACGCAGGATCCGCCTTGTCCTTTTCTGATGATTGAGATATATGTTTCCGCCTATACAGGCTGGAATCCTGTTTCTCTCATAAAATCACTTTCCTTGAGGAATGTGAGCACGCCGCTTGTCTCAGGCGCTATCTGCTTGTAATTTGCAGTGGCCAGTCCTGCCGGGATTTTAGTCTTGCATGCTGCGCGGTCGACCAGATCGCTGACGTCCTTAGGCGTAGGTTTGCCGAACTGGGAACCGATGATCATTGCAAGTATGGATACTATGATGCCTGCAAAGAACTGATGAAAACCTGTAACAGAAGCGAGGTCGAAAGCTGCCCATGTTGTAGCCGTCGCACATCCGAGTATCATGGATGCTATGCATCCGGTGGTATTCGCTTTCTTCCACCATACAGCGCATACATAGGAAGGCAGGAAAGCGCTTCCCAGCGAGCTGAAGGAGAATATTACAATGCTGAACACTCCCGGAGGATTTATCAGAGCGATAACTATCGAGAGCAGACCTACAACGAGTATACATACTCTTGACACCATCATAAGCTGTTTGTCTGTGGCATCCTTGTTCACATACCTCTGATATATATCTCTGCCCAGCATCGTGCCCATAAGCATCAGCTGTGCGTCTGCGGTACTCATTATAGCTGACATTATCGCTACCAGCACTATAGCTGCAAGTACGCTGGGAAGAAGCTTATATGCGAGTGTGAGCACTACCATTTCAGGATCGTTGAGATCCGGAAGAAGTACTATGCCCATAAGGCCGATGATATAAGGAACAAATATGAAAAGCTGATTCCATACAGTAGCTATCAGCAGCGTCTGCTTGGCCAGTCTGGGACTTTCCATAGCCATATGTCTTATTACGACATGCGGCAGTCCCATGTAGCCTACCAGATAGATAAGCACCGCTCCTGCAACTACCCCCCATTGTCCCATATAGATATTTCCTCTGCCCCACATCCCTGTGATGGTAGGATCTATCTGGGTCAGTGATTCGTTCAGTCCTGTCAGGCCGCCCACCTGACTCATAGCCATAATGAATATTACAACCATGGATACTACCATGATTATCCCCTGGAAGAAATCTGTCCAGGCAACGGCCAGATATCCTCCGGCAAATGTGTAGAATACTATTACGCCGGCGCCTATTATAATAGCTATGGGGAGAGGTATGTGCAGCAGCGCGCTCATAGTTTTTCCTGCGGAAAGGAACTGCGCCAGCACATAACCATATACGAAAATAATTGCAATAACTCCGGCTATGGCTCTTGTAGCCGGTCCGGGATATCTTCTTTCAAGATATTCCACCGGAGAAAGGCAGCCCATATAATACGAAAGCCGTCTCATACGTTTTCCCAGAATGCCTACGTTGAAAATAGCGCCGCCGCCGTCTCCAACTGCATACCAGAGAGTAAAATATCCGTCTTTATAAGACTGCGCAGGGCCGCCCATGAACATATATCCGCTCATGGATGTGGTCTGCAGGGTAAGAGCTGTAAGCACAGCACCTATTTTTCTTCCTCCAAGAAGATATGATTCCGAGTCTTTGGATCTTTTGCTCCAGTAGATGCCTATATAGATCATGCCCACCAGATATATCCCAAGCACTATATACTCTGTCACTTGGATTCACCTCCCTGCGCCTGCCATTTCTCATATGCCTTTTCCCATTCTTCTTCTTTTCTGTCATGCTTTGCCATCACGAAATACATGATGACAGCCACTACTATGTATGTGACCGGCCATGACAGGAAAGCGAAAAATACGACAGGCTGTAATCCGAAGATCATATAACCAACTCCTTTCAAAGCATATTTAAAAACTTACAATTAAATTGTAAGTTTTTTCTGAAAATATACAAGACATCTGCTTTTTATTTAATTTAACTTTAAAAGGTATTTAAGGTGTCTTTTAGATTCTCTTTAACTTATCTTCTTTCTGAATGATTCGCGGTAGGAAATTATCCTGCGGCTTGTCTTTTCGTTTTCAGGCATCAGAGCGGATACCAGAAGGAATGTAACTGCGTTGAACAAAAGCCCTGTTACAGCGCAGAAGCTCACATCTATCCCGGAAATAAAGATCATCATAAGGAAAACCGTTATGCCCGAAGAAAGACCGGCTATCGCCCCGCCGGCACTGGACCTGCTCCAGAAAAGCGCGCCTGTCACCGGGATGATGAGCTGTGATGTTCCTCCCAGGGCCATGACACCCATGCTGAAAATGCTCTGCGGTATAAAAAGAAGTATTATATATGCAAAAAGAGAAACGACTATGACCGCCCATTTAGCTACATTCACCAGATTTCTGTCAGGAATGGTCTTGTTCAGATACCGTTTGTGTATATCCACTGAATATATTGCCGACAATGCATGTATCTGCGAATTTGCAGTTGAAAATACCGCTGCGGCGATCCCCAGGAATATGAAGGTGCAGAAGAAAGGATTCGCATACCTGAGCATAAGCGTAGCGATCAGCGTATCCGGATTCTTTGCGTGAAGATAAAGGACTATACCGGCGCTTCCTGCGAAAAGGGTACCTATGCATATTATGGAAGAAAGACAGAGCAGGAAAGGAAGGATCTCAAAATTCTTTTCGGATCTGGCTGCATAATTCCTTATCCACATCTGAGGGCCCATAAACGCTCCTACCGGCACGACTATGAAGAGGCATATCCAGAGCCCGACTTTTTCAGCACTGTCATTTCCGCTGAGAGTAACGTTGCCGGTATCGTCCTCTATGACCTTATTGAAAACGCTTTCCACTCCTCCTGCCACATTTATAAGGAATATGCCCGCAGCAATTATGGTCACCACGAGCAGTATGCCGTAAAATGTGTCCGCCATTGCTACAGCCCGCAGACCGCCGGCCCAGAGATATATTATCAGTACAGCGAAAAAGATCAGCCCGCTGGCTTGCCATGATATGCTCCAGCCTGTAGCAGTCTGTATCAGATAAAGTCCTCCGATGAGCTGTATCTGTAGATATATCATGGTAAAAAATATGCTTATGCACGTCACGAAAAGGTTCAGAACTCTTGATCCGTATATGTCATCGAAAAAATCCGTAGGAGTTATATATTTATGCATCCTTCCGTAGTACCATATCCGTCTCCCCATAAAATAGAACAGGATCCCGAACAGCGCATCCCAGCCTATGGTAGTCATGTATATCGGCCCTTCTTCATAAAAATACGAAATGGCTCCGAGGAACGCAAAGGCACTCATCCATGTGGCAAATACCGTTGCATACATGAACATGGAATGCATGGACCTGCTCTGAAGAAAAAAATCCTCACTTGTGGGCAGTGTCCTTTTCCGGGCTATTTCGGCAAAAAAAAGCGGCACGAAAGTGAATATGCATATCATGAGAAAGATCAGTGAATCCGCCGGCATGGTTTCCTCCTTTATTTATCCCTTTATTCTACCATAATAATGGATTATAATAAATGGCGAGGACATATTGGAGGTGGATCGATGTATTCAGGGCTGCTTTCGGCTTTTGCGCTGGTCACTCTGGTTATTTCCATGGTATATTTCTACATGTTCGCGCGCAACCAGCAGCGTTTCATGCAGTACTGGGGATTTTCATGGATAGCCTACTCAATCAGTCTTATTTGCCTTATAATATATATAGGCAGCGGCAGCACCCTGCTTCTGGAAGTAAGGAAAGTGGTGGATATGTTCAATATCCTGTTCCTGCTCTTTGGTGTCTACGCTTTTATGCATGCAAGGATACCCGATTACTGGTATCGTTTTTCTCTTTACCTGATACTTCTGGCTGCCATAACTGTGATATACAAATTCGATCTTCTTTCTTTTTACCTGCCTATAAGCATATACCAGATAGCTATCGCAGCAGTCATATCCTACAATATAGGCCGTTACTGGGAGATGCCGGCTCTGGAAAAATACATGGCGATACTGGTGTTCGTTTTATGGGGTGCCGGAAAAGCTGTTTTATCCATATGGGAACTTTACAGCGATTCCTCGTATTCGCTGTACATAGCGGAACTGGTCTTCCTGAACATACTGAATTTCTGCATAATAGCGATATATGCTCAGAAAAACACCCGGGATTTCGAGCTTGCGGAGCATCTTTACAAAAAGGTGGTTGACAATGCAAGGGACGCCATACTGTATTACAAGATAAAACCCTTCGCCGCATTCGAATATGCAACTCCATCTATAAAAACGCTTACCGGCTACCCGCCGGAAACTTTTTACAGAGACCCGAAATTTTATCTCGAGCTGGTCACTGCGGAATATCTCGATGAGATCACCGATGTTTTCAGCGGCAGACTGCAGCATGAAGGCGGCAACATTTTTTTTATGAGAAAATATGACGGAGAAAATTTCTGGGGTGAGATAAATTCTTCGGTATTCAAAGACAAAGACGGAGATCCTGTAGCTGTGGAATGCATACTGCGTGACATAACAGAAATGAAATCGGCACAGCTGGAACAGATCAAAGCAAAAAAATCCCGCGATCTGCTTCTGTCTTACATATCCCACGAGCTGCGTACTCCGGTGACTTCCATAGCAGGATACCTTACAGCCATAAACGACGGAGTCATAAAAGAGCCTGCGGAAATCGCCGATGCAATGGATACCATAACTTCAAAAACCATGCTGCTCAAAAAGCTCATCGACGACCTGGACCAGCTCTCAAAATTCGAGACCCACCAGTTTTCCTTCGATTTCATGACTTATGATACAGATACGCTGATCGAATCCCTGCTGCAGGAACATCTTCCGGACCTGCGTTCCATGGACAGAGTGCCTGTTGTCGAATATGACGCCGACACTCTCAGAGGCCGACTGGTAGTCGCGGATGAAAAAAGGATAGATCAGGTGTTTTCCAATCTGCTAATGAACGCCGAAAAATATTCCTCTCCGGGATCCGAGATAGTTATAACATTCAGTATAGACGAAAACGATGGAGCTCTCGTCGTGAAGGTCAGAGACAGGGGTATCGGTATTCCTTCTGAGGAACTTCCTCATATATTCGAACGGTTTTTCCGCGGCCGGGCCGGGAGCTCCGAGAAGGCCCCTGTAGGAAGAGGACTGGGCCTTACTCTGTCCTCCGAAATAATAAAAGCACACAGAGGCGAGATATATGCCGAAAGCGATCCCGGTCAGGGCAGCACTTTTACTTTCACTATTCCGTTTTTTCAGGGAGGTTACAAATGAAAAACGAAAAAATACTCATAGTGGACGATGATCCGTCTATAAACAAGCTGGTTTACTCATATCTCACAAATGAGGATTATACCGCGCTGTGTGCATACACCGGGCAGCAGGCCATCGATCTGATCAAAAACGAGAAACCGGATCTCATAATACTGGACATAATGCTTCCCGATATAGAAGGGCCGTCCCTGTGTCTTGAGATACGCAGACTCAGCAATGCACCCATCATATTCCTCAGCTGCAAGACTCAGGAAATAGACAAGATAATCGCACTTTCCTCCGGCGGCGACGACTATATGACCAAGCCCTTCATGCCCGGAGAACTGATCGCCCGCATAAAGGCCCATCTCCGCCGTCAGAATCAGGTGACCTCCGGCGATAACGGAAGCAGGAAGAAAATTTATAAATTCGACGATCTTACAGTCGACTTCGAAGCCTATGAGATCTTCGTCAAAGGGAAATCCGTCAGCGCAACTACCAAAGAGTTCGAGATACTCAAACTTCTGATAGAAAATCCGAGAAAGGTCTTTTCCGCAACACAGATATTCGAATCCGTATGGAAAACGATATGTATGGACAACGATACGAAAACAGTCATGGTCTACATAAGCAACCTGAGAAAAAAAATAGAGACTAATCCTGAGAAACCCCGTTACATAATAAGCGTAAGAGGCGTAGGATACAAGTTCAACTGTGTTTCTTCAGAGTAAAATGATGTTTGCCCCACCCGGTCCTGAAAGCATAAAAAAGCACAGAGCACATGAACGCCCAGCAGCATATCAAATATCCGTACAGGAAAGGCATGCCCAGTATAAAAGGATAGACCCTGTTTTTCACCAGCAGTATGCCCGGGAATTCTATGGCACAGAATCCCAGTATTATGAGCGCCCATATCACAGCAGTCCTTCTGCCGATATTATTTCTCTTTTCCATCGGTTTTCCCCAGCAGCTTCTCAAGTCCCTTCCTGAAAGGCGGTTTGATTATGCCCTTTTCTGTTATAACCGCTGTTATATATTTATTATCTGTCACATCAAAGGAAGGGTTATAGGTCCTTACACCTGTCGGCGCCATATCATGCTCATACCACATCCTGTATATTTCTTCCCCGCTGCGAAGTTCTATATCTATGTCGTCACCGGAAGGAGTATCCATATCTACGGTCGATGTCGGAACATACATATAAAACGGGATCCCGTATTCCTTTGCCAGTATAGCTACGCCCGAGGTGCCGATCTTGTTTGCGCCGTCTCCGTTTGCTGCCATCCTGTCACATCCTACGACTACTGCGTCTATCCATCCGTTTTTCATTACTATGGATGCCATATCGTCACATATGAGCGTAACGTCCACTCCGGCTTTGGTCAGTTCCCACGCAGTGAGCCTGGCACCCTGGAGCAGCGGCCGCGTCTCGTCGGCAAACACCCTGAATCTGTAGCCCTTTTCCTGCCCGAGATATATCGGTGCCAGACATGTCCCGTATCTGGCAGTAGCTATTGTCCCGGCATTGCAGTGTGTAAGTATTCCCATGCCCGGTTCAAGAAGAGTCAGTCCGTATTTTCCCATTGATATACAGTTCTGCTCATCTTCTTTCCGGATCTGTTCCGCTTCTTTCAGCAGTTCAGCCTTCAGTTTTTCCTGTTTTTCTTTCCAGTTTTCTTCACGGATCGAATTCTCTGCCCTTATCAGGCATTTTTCCATTCTTTCAAGCGCCCAGAAAAGGTTTACTGCAGTAGGCCTCGAAGTCGCTATATACCTCTTCGTTTCGGCAAACCTAAGATAAAAATGCTCATAGTCCTCTTCATCCGTATCGCGGATCGCCCTGTAGATTCCGAAGGCAGCGGCGACCCCTATAGCCGGAGCACCTCTCACTTTCAGTTCATGTATAGCGTCCCAGATATCTTCTTTCGTGGAGATCTCTATGAATCGCTCTTCTCCCGGGAGCAGTGTCTGATCCAGTATCATAAGTCTGTCGTTTTCGAATCTGAGAGGTACTATGTCCAGCATATCCGTCCTGCCTTTCTTTTTCAGATAATACAAAGCCATCTGTTCTGTATATTTATTATACTATAAATCAAGGCCGGCAGGCAAAAAAACTGGCAGGCCTTTAAAGCCCGCCAGAAAACATGTGCCGTTTTTTTGTCCTTCCCCGCTTTTGCGGGCAGGACACCCTGTCTTTATCAATTTTGCCTCAAAATCATATCAGGATCAGAGATTGAATTCTTTCTTTGCGTCAGCCAGTGCTTCATCCAGCTTAGCCAGCACGTCATTGATAGTGGATTCCTTGAGTACTGCAGGCGGTTCTATACGAACGGTCTTTGCATTTACCAGAGTACCTGCTGTCATTACGTGTCTCTCGAACAGTCCCTTGGTTACCTTGTATCCTACTTCTGCTTCCGGGAATTCCATACAGATCAGCAGGCCTGCGCCTCTGAATGTAGTCAGGACTGTAGGATATTTCTTCTGCAGTTTTGCCAGTCCTGCCATGATGTAGTCTCCCTTTTCCTTGCATACTTTGGGGATATCATGTTCAAGCATATATTTGATCGTCGAGATGGCAGCCGAGCATGCCAGCGGGTTTCCGCCGAAAGTAGGCGATCCCAGTATCCATGGATTGTCTATGAGTTTTTCCACCCACATCTTAGGTCTTGCTATTATTCCGGTTATAGGCATTATGCCGCCGCCGAAAGCTTTTCCGTAAGTCATGATATCGGGAGTAACGCCCTCATGATCTACTCTCCACATGGTACCGGTACGTCCCATGCCTGTCTGGATCTCGTCGCATATCATAGCAACATCATATTTGTCGCAGATCTCCCTTACCTTCGTAAGATATCCCTCAGGCGGGATCTGTACGCCGGCTTCGCCCTGAATAGGTTCGATGATCACTCCGGCAACCTTCTCGCCTACGGTCTGCAGATTCTTGATAGCGGTTTCCATCGCTTCGGCATTGCCGTATTCGACATGCTGCACCTGCTGGATCATCGGTACATAATCTTCCCTGTACGCACCTTTTCCGCCCATGGAGATAGCCCCCATGGATTTGCCATGGAAAGCTCCTACTGTAGAAATATACCATCTGCCGCCCGTAGCCAGTCTTGCCAGCTTCAAGGCCATTTCCACAGCTTCTGCACCGCCGTTGGTAAAGAAACAGTACTGCAGATCTCCCGGAGTTATCATTGCCAGTGCATTGGCAAGATATCCTCTCAGCGGGTCTACCAGTTCCTGTGAATGGAGTGCGTATTTATCCAGCTGTGCCTTTACTGTCTTAAGGATCTCAGGATTTCTGTGTCCGCATGTATAGATACCGAAGCCTCCAAGACAGTCAATGAACTTTGTCCCGTTCAGATCTTCAAAATGCTCTTCTGAATCAGTCCATTCGATGAACGCTGCATCATTGGAAACGGACTTTCTGTATTCCAGCCAGCCGGGGTTTACATTCTCATTAAAATTTTTGATAGAATCGTCATGTATCGTTTTCTTCTCTGCCTCTGTCAAACTTTCACTTTCAATGTAACCCACAACTCTTCTGGCTACTTCTAAAGCCTTTGCTTTGTTCATTTCAGTCATTCTATGACCTCCTCTTTCTTGTCGCCCCATATGGTGACATGTATTATAACTTTGTTTATATAATTAATACAAAATTCGTGCCAAAATTCTGAAACAAAGAAATTCTTTTCAGCAGCATCAGCATTCAAGCCAGTAGTTTCAATGCATGCATCATGGATGTTTTTTTATATACGAATTTTCGACAGCAAACTTATACAAAAAAAAGAGAGTATTTGTCAAAAAATTCTCTCATATTTCATACTGCGCTTAAAGCTTAATCTCAAATATGAGAATAACAATAAAAGATATTTTCATAGTATGTTGATGATTCCGGAAGTTATGCCCATGACTATGAGACCTGCGGTAATGACACCCAAAAATATAGGCAGAATGGCCTCTTTCCAGTTTATATCCAGAACAGTAGCCACCAGCGCGCCGGTCCACGCTCCTGTCCCGGGCAGCGGGATCGCCACAAGTATGAACAGACCCAGTTTCCTGTATCTGACGACTTTCTTTCCCTTTATATGCGCTTTCGTCTCCAGCTTTTCCACTATATGTCCCAGTTTTGGGAATGACTTCATCCAGTCGAATATATGACGCAGGAACAGAAGGATCAGCGGTATAGGGAGCATATTGCCTATCACGCCGGCCGCAAAAGCTGCCCATACGGGAAGTCCGTTATATACACCAAAAGGAAGTCCGCCCCTCAGTTCTATGACCGGTATCATGGAAATGGCAGCGGTAGAGATCATTTTACCTAAAAAAGTAGTTGTGAACCATTCTAACATTCTTATTTTGTCCCGTCTTTTCTGTCCCGGTCAGGCTTCATCCCGGCCAGGCTTTGATCTTGCTGATGAGATCATTTTCATTATACCACATGGTTCCATTTACAAATATTAAATTTAATTTACATTTGATTGACATTTAATAGGCAATCCATTATAATTCATGTTAGCCTATGCTAACTTATGAGATCTGCTCATTCTCAGCAGGCGAAAATCTGACTTAAGGAAGTAACGATGACTCTCGATAAACTGCCAAGAGGAAAAAAGGGCGTTATAACAGCGGTAAAAGGCAAAGGTGCTCTAAGAAAAAGACTTCTGGATCTGGGCCTGACTCCAGGAACTGCCGTTATGGTAAGGAAAGTGGCCCCGCTGGGTGATCCGATAGAAGTGTCGCTCCGCGGCTTTGAACTTTCACTCAGGAAGTCCGAAGCCGCACACATAGAAGTCGAGGAAAGCTGATATGGACAAAAGGATCAATATAGCCTTAATAGGGAATCCTGACTGCGGCTCCACCACCCTCTTCAATCAGATGACCGGCGGTGTCACCCATAAAGGCAGTTTTTCCACGCGGGACATCACAACAAAAGAAGGCCCTGTGCGTGCGCATAAAAACGTCAGCGTCATAGAACTGCCCGGCACTTATTCTTTGTCCGCATATACTGTGGATGACATCGCCACCAGAGATATCCTTCTGAAAGGCCGGCCGGACGTGATCATCAATCTGATAGACGCCACGGGTTTCCAGCGCAGCCTTTATCTCACTCTGCAGCTTATGGAACTGGAAATTCCCATGATTCTTGCACTGAACATGATGGACGAGATCAGGAACAATGATATAGATTTCGATCTGCAGAAACTGGAAGAAGAGCTTACCATCCCTGCGATACCTGTTTCCGCAAGCAAGAACCGCGGCATTCACGATCTTATACACTATGCCATCGAAGCCGCAAAAAACCATACCGTGCCCAAACGGATCGATTTCTGTTCCGGATATGTACATACAGCCATACATACCACAGCGCATCTCATCGAAGATAACGCAAAGAAAAAACACATGCCTCTCCGTTTCTGCTCCTCGAAGCTGATGGAAGGCGACGATCTTATAGCAGATTCACTGGACATACAGGAACCCGAACGTGATATAATAGAGCAGCTCGCATCAGACATGGAGCACCATCTGTGCACAGACAGGGAGGGTGCCATGGCGGATATGCGCTATACCTTCATCCGGGAGCTGACAGACAATGTAGTAACAAAAAATACCGAAAGCACACGCGAGCAGGAGAGAGCGCTCAGGATCGACCGCATACTGACTAACAGGATCTTTGCGATCCCTATTTTTATAGGCATAATGCTGCTGATATTTTACCTTACATTCCAGTCCCTCGGAGAATGGCTGTGTCAGGGACTTTCTCTCGGCATAGATCAGACAGTCGCAGCCATAGACGTCGGGCTGAAGAATGCCGGAGCGTCGCCTGCTCTTCAGTCGCTGATAGTACACGGCGTATGCGCCGGCGTAGGCAGCGTGCTGTCATTCATCCCGCGCATAGCTGTTCTATTCTTCTTCCTTTCCATACTTGAGGACAGCGGATATATGCCCAGAGTAGCTTTCGTTATGGATAAGCTCCTTATGCGGCTGGGCCTGTCAGGCCGCTCAATAGTACCCATGCTGATTGGCTTCGGATGCTCTGTGCCTGCCATAATGGCTACACGCTCACTGCCCAGCAAACGTGACAGGCATCTGACCATCGCTCTGATACCTTTCATGTCCTGCAGTGCCAAACTCCCCCTTTACACCATATTCACAGCTGCCTTCTTTCAGGAACACAGAGTACTGGTCATGAGTGCTATCTATTTTACCGGTATTCTTGTTTCCGTGATATGCGCATACATTTTCAAACATACGATATACAAGGGCGATCCGGTACCCTTCATACTGATCCTTCCCCCCTACCGCATACCCGCAATAAAAAGCGTGGGGCTGCGCATGTGGGAAAACGTGAAGGGTTTCATCAAAAAAGCTTTTACAGTAGTATTCATAGCGACTATAATCATATGGTTCCTGCGCAGCTTCGATGCAGGACTGAATATGGTCAGTGATCCTGACAGCAGCATGCTGGCATCGATAGGGAAATTTGCGGCGCCTCTGTTCATACCTCTGGGGTTCGGAGACTGGAGAGCCTCAACGGCACTTATAACCGGCCTTTCGGCAAAAGAAGCCGTAGTCAGTACTATGGCCGTGCTCACCGGCACCAGCGAAGGCACAGCTCTTTCCGCCATGCTGAATACTATATTTACCCCCTTGACAGCTTTCGCATTTATGATATTCTGTCTTTTATACATGCCCTGCGTCGCCACTCTGGCCATGGTAAAAAAAGAGATGGGCGGCTGGCGTCACGCAGCGGCGGTCATGCTTTTCCAGACATGTGTCGCCTGGATAGCGGCTTTTCTCGTATATAATATCGGAGGTCTGTTCATATGAAATTTTATATAGTCGATGCTTTTTCCGATGCGGCCTTCGGCGGCAATCCTGCAGGAGCGGTTTTTCTGGATCCGGGAACTGATTTTCCGGAAGACGAACTTATGAGAAGGACTGCTGCGGAACTGAGATATTCGGAAACAGCTTTCGTCAGGAAATTGAATGAGAATGAATTCAACATAAGATATTTCACGCCTGCCGCTGAAGTAGATCTGTGCGGGCATGCCACTATCGGAGTCTTCACGATACTTCTGAGTGAGGGACTGATAAAACCCGGCAAGACTTATATAAACCATACCCTGGCCGGCGACCTTGAGATAAAAACGCGCGAAGACATGGTCATGATGAATATGGCCCTGCCGGAAACGCTCGGCACTATCGACGGTCCGGAAGCTCTGAATGAGCTCCATTCCGTAATGGGTATCCCGAAAGAAGAAGTCATAGTGAAAAAGAATTCAGGAAAAAGTATCAGTCTCATGCCTATGATAATATCGACCGGACTTCCGGATATAATCATGCCTGTGATCAGCCTGAACGCGCTCGAAAAGATATCTCCTGACTTTCCTGCTCTTTCGGATCTCTCAAAAAAATATGAGGTCACAGGAGTGCACGCTTTTTCCTTCGATGACAAAGAACCAGACATAACCGCCCACTGCAGGAATTTCGCGCCTCTTTACGATATCGATGAAGAATCCGCCACAGGTACATCCAGCGGCGCTCTCGCATATTACCTGCTGCAGAACGATCTCATAGAAGACGACAGCGACGCTCTGTTCATACAGGGCGAAACTATGGGGAGACCTTCAAGGATACTCAGTCATATAAAAAAAGAAAGCACTGGCACCAAGATCCAGATAGGAGGTACCGGCACGATACTGGCCAGGGGAGAAATATTCATCTGAGTCTGGTTCCGAGAAGCTCACGGAACCCTTCCGCTATATGGGGCACTATTTCCCTGTTCACCTGCTTCATTTCTTTCTGTCCTTCCTTTGTCATAACGATCTGAGCATTCTCCGGGAATGACTGTATCACCACTTTTTTGCGGGCCGGATAAGCCAGTATGGTGAACCAGTTGCTGCCGGTGAATCCGATATAAGCTTTGTCTCTGAACTCCACCAGAGATGCCTTGCCGTATTTTTCTTCGTTCCAGCCTTTGTTCACCAGAGTCGCCAGTTCTTCCATGCTCATGGTCTCTTTGATCTTTACGGAAACAGGACCTGCCATAGGTTTCTCCTTTCTACTTATTATAATAAAAACCGTTTCCGGGAATGCTGCCTCCGAGAGAATCAGCATCGAAATCATATATTATCTTATAGTAGTCCTTCAATATTCTGGTCCCTCTGTTGCTTTCCGAATAAAGAACAAGATCGCATCCGGATGTTTTTTTTGCCTTGTCCAGAGAATCTCCGTAGTCTGACAGGAATATCTTCAGGTCGCTGCTTCTTTTTTCTGCAAAAGACTTGCTCACTACAAGAACATCTGTAGGTATGTTCCCGGCATAGCTGTCATACCAGAGGCTGTTGAGATCTATGGCTTTTTCCACGTCTTTATTATCCTTCAGCACCTGAGAAACATATGGCTCCTGAAGTACCGCGGCGCTGTATTGTTCTTTCAGTGCCGTCTCCACTTCTTCGGGTGTGTCGACCCAGTCGAAAGTGATACTGTATTCGGGGTTGACATAATTGTCTTTCAGCAGTTTTTCGAGGGCATATTCACCAGTCTCATTCTTGCAGCAGGCTGTTATAGTCCTGCCTCTGAGCGAAGTCATGCTCTGATCAGATATGTCCAGGCCGTTGGTAAGTACATAAAGATCCCCAAGCACGACAGGACTGACCGCGATAACTTCTCCGTCAGTCTCATTGTAGAGCTGGGCAGCCGTATTTGCGGAAACTATGGCAGCATCGTAATCACCGCCCTTTATTTTCGAGATGACGCTGTCCGTTTTGTCAAAAGTCTTCACCTTGTAATCACTGCCCAGATCACTCAGGCTTTCTGCTCCCGCACCCTTGGAAGCGATCACCGAAACATCCCCCGAAAGAGATCCCTTGTCTTTTTCACTCGTTGTGTTGCCGCTGCTGCCGCAGGCGGAGATGCCTGCAGCTACCATGACAGCTGCCAGACATAAAATCAAGATTCTGCTTTTTTTCATTTTTCCTCCCTGCGGCTTAAGGTCTCTTCTTTCTGTGTCCGCCGTCAGCCACGTTCATTCTGACGATAGCCTTTGTTATGGCGATTTTGGCTCTGCTGATTTCATTAGTATCATGTTTCTGATCATGTGACAGCCATTCTTCGGCTTTTTCCTTTTCCTTAAGCGACCTTTCTTTATCTATTTCCTCCGACCATTCCGCCGCGTCGGTATACATAACTATATTATCCTTTACGTCTATGAAGCCTCCTGCGACTGCAGCCACCCTGAAATCCTTCTTTCCGGCTTCCTGTATCCAGAGTTCTCCCACATCGAGAAGCTTGCAGGCCCATGAATGACCAGCCATGAATCCTTCGTCGCCCATGAGGGTACGCACTATGACAAGGTCTACATCGCCGCTGTAAAAACGCCGCGAAGGCGTTATGACGTAAAGTTTAACGCTTTTAGTCATTTGCTTTTCCCTTTTCGTATCTTTCTACAACTTCGTCTATGCCGCCCGCCAGCAGGAACAGGTTCTCCGGTATATCGTCATACTTTCCTTCAAGTATTTCCCTGAATCCCCGTATCGTTTCCTTCAGCGGCAGATATTTGCCAGGTATCCCCGTGAACTGCTGGGCCACACTGAAAGGCTGCGACATGAATCTCTGTATCTTTCTCGCCCTGTTCACCACCAGTTTATCTGAATCCGCAAGTTCATCCATGCCCAGTATGGCTATTATATCCTGAAGATCCTTGTATCTCTGCAGTACCTCCTGGACGCCTCTTGCGGTATTGTAATGCTCTTCACCGATTATAAGAGGATCCATGATCCTGGATGTGGAATCCAGAGGATCTACTGCCGGGTATATGCCCAGTTCCGTTATAGCTCTGGAAAGCACCGTCGTGGCATCCAGATGTGCGAAGGTCGTGGCAGGTGCCGGGTCTGTCAGGTCGTCTGCAGGTACATATATAGCCTGGACCGACGTTATCGACCCCTTCTTCGTGGAAGTTATCCTTTCCTGAAGAGCGCCCATTTCCGTAGCCAGCGTAGGCTGATATCCTACTGCCGAAGGTACACGTCCCAGCAATGCCGAAACTTCCGATCCTGCCTGAGTGAACCTGAATATATTGTCTATGAAAAGCAGCACATCCTGCCCTTCCTGGTCACGAAAATATTCTGCCATGGTAAGGCCCGTCAGCGCGACACGCATCCTGGCTCCCGGCGGTTCGTTCATCTGCCCGAAGACCATAGCGGTCTTTTCGATTACACCGGATTCTATCATTTCATAATAAAGATCGTTTCCTTCTCTTGTTCTCTCGCCCACTCCGGCGAATACCGATATGCCGCCGTGTTCTTTCGCGATATTGTTGATAAGTTCCTGAATCAGAACAGTCTTGCCTACTCCGGCTCCGCCGAAAAGTCCGATCTTGCCTCCTCTTGTATACGGAGCGATCAGATCTATTACTTTTATGCCTGTCTCGAATATCTGCGACGAGGTATCCTGATCCTCGAAGGAAGGCGCGGCACGATGTATCGATGCCACTTTATCGGTACCCACAGGCCCCTTTTCATCGATCGTCTCTCCGATGACGTTGAACAGCCTTCCCAGGACTTCCTTGCCTACCGGTACTTCTATAGGATGTCCGGTATTGACTGCCTCCATGCCTCTTGTAAGGCCGTCTGTGGATGACAGCGCAACGCATCTGACCACGTCGTCGCCTATATGCTGTGCCACCTCAGTCACGATCATGCGTCCCTCAAAAGGTATCTCTATGGCGCTGAGGAGTTCCGGCATTTCTTCCGGCTGAAATTTTATATCTATAACAGGGCCTATTATCTGATGGATATAACCCCTGCTTTTCTGTATGTTCTTTTTGTTGTCTGATATTTCATCAGATCTGGATCCATTGGTCTTGCTCACTGCATTACCTCCTATTTCTGTGCTTCCGAACCGGCTACTATCTCTATTATCTCATCTGTTATAGCCGACTGTCTTGCCCTGTTATAGAAAAGCGAAAGATCGCTCAGCATTTCCCTGGCATTATCCGTGGCGTTCTCCATGGCCATCCTTCTTGCCGCATGTTCGCATGTGGCGGATTCGACGACTGCTCCGTATATCATTATCTCCACATATTTGGGAACCAGATAATTGAAGACCTCTTCCACGGAAGGTTCGTATTCCACTTCCTTCTCATGCCTTATGACTTCCGGGTCGGATTCTATTTCAAAAGGCAGAAGAGTAACATTCCGAACCTTCTGCTCCATAGTGCTCACATATGAAGTATATATGAGGACCACCTCATCGATCTCTCCCGAATTGTACATCTCTATTATGGGTTTGCTGATCTCCTGAGTCTCGAGGAAAGAAATACTCTCCGGAGGCGCAAGGTATTCTTCATGGATATCATATCCGCGCTTCGCAAAATACTCCTGCCCCCTGCTTCCTATAGCGATTATCACCGGTTCTTCCGGATCGGCCTTTATATCAGCTTCAGCTTCCTTGATTATATTGCTGTTGAAGCTTCCGCAAAGTCCTCTGCAGCTGGTCACTATTATATAACATGTCTTCACTATCTCGCGGCTGCCGGCCAGATATTTGTCCGGTACCTCGGAAGTGTTGTTGAATATCTCTGCGATGGACTGGGTTATGAAATGGAAATATTCATTTGTCTTTTCAAAGGTTGCTTTGGCCCGTCTGAGTTTTGCAGCTGATACCAGCTTCATCGCGTTGGTAATATGTTCCATGCTGCTTACGCTCTTGATACGCCTTTTCACATCCTGCATATCACTGGATGCCATTTCTATTCCTCCTCAGCCTTCTTGGGCACTGCCGGGTGCTTTCCGAAATCGGTAGCTTTCTTGAACTCCCCTATTGCCTCTTTCAGCGCATTTTCAGTATCATCACTCATATCGCCTGTACTGGCTATCTCTTTGCCTATCTCCGGATGATGCGTGTCCATGAAATCATAGAACTGCTTTTCCAGCTTCTTTATCGATTCAACAGGGATCCCCTTGAAATAATCGTTTATTGCAGCATAGATTATCATGACCTGATTGCCTACGGGTATAGGACTGTACTGTCCCTGTTTCATTATCTCCATGAGGATCTCGCCATGATCCAGTCTGGCCTTGGTTTCCGGGTCTATATCAGAACCGAACTGAGAAAAATTGGCCAGTTCCCTGTACTGCGCAAGTTCCAGTTTGACCTTGCTGGCAACTTTTTTCATTGCCTTTATCTGAGCGTCTCCTCCGACACGGGAAACTGAAATGCCTGCATTCATGGCCGGTCTCTGTCCCATGAAGAAGAGCTCCGTTTCCAGGAATATCTGTCCGTCTGTGATCGAGATGACATTAGTAGGTATATATGCAGATACATCTCCGGCCTGAGTCTCTATTATGGGCAGCGCTGTAAGTGAACCGCCCCCGAGTTCATCGGAAAGCTTGGCAGCCCTTTCAAGAAGTCTGCTGTGGAGATAGAATACATCTCCCGGATAAGCTTCACGTCCGGGCGGTCTGCGAAGAAGCAGAGACATTGCGCGGTAAGCCACCGCATGTTTCGAAAGATCGTCATAAATGACCAGCACATGTCTGCCCTTGTACATAAAATATTCGCCCATCGCACATCCGGCATATGGGGCAATATACTGCAGCGGAGCCACGTCACTGGCCGTAGCGGATACCACGATAGTGTTCCGCATTGCATCTTTCATCTCCAGCGCCTGCACCAGCTGAGCCACAGTTGATTTTTTCTGTCCTATCGCAACATATATGCAGATGACATCTTCATCTTTCTGGTTCAGTATTGTATCTATGGCAATAGCAGTTTTCCCCGTCTGTCTGTCGCCTATTATGAGCTCACGCTGACCCTTACCTATAGGTATCATCGAGTCAATGCATTTCAGTCCTGTCTGAAGCGGTTCCTTTACCTTCTGTCTCTGCAGCACGCCCGGTGCGGGGCTTTCGACAGGTCTGTACTCCGAGGCTTTTATCGGTCCCTTTCCGTCTATGGGCTGGCCCAGTGCATTGACTACTCTGCCTATCAGGCCTTCGCCTACCGGCACTTCGACTACTCGTCTCGTCGGTTTTACGATATCCCCTTCCTTTATTTCCGTATCTGCTCCAAGGATTACAGTGCCGACGTTATCTTCCTCAAGATTCAGTGCCATTCCATATATTTCTCCGGGAAATTCCAGCAGTTCGCCGGACATACAGTTCTCAAGCCCGTACACCCTTGCAATGCCGTCCCCTACCTGTATAACAGTACCGAAGTCGGAAACATCCAGCTGATTTTCATATTGCTTTATCTGTTCCTTTATTACGGCACTTATCTCTTCAGGTCTTAAATTCATTTCTTTTCCTCCTGCCTATCTCAACGAAGTTCCCAGGTTCTTCAGACGTTTTCTTATAGAAGCATCTATGACCTTGCCGTCGATCAGTATCCTTACGCCGCCTATCAGCGATCTGTCTGTCTGATTGTCAAGCTTTACCTTTTCATTGATCAGTTTTCCCGTCTCTTCTTCGAATTTTTTCAGTCTCTTATCATCAAGAGGCACTGCGGAAAAAATCTTTCCGCAGGAAAAGCCTTCTTCTCTGTTGACCATTTCCCTGTAATAATCGATCATTTTCGAAATATGACGTGTCCTGCCCTTGTCAACAAGGACATAAAGAAAATTCAGAAGCTCCGTACAGAGTCTTCCTTCAAAGATCTTTTTCAGAGTATCTTTTTTTTCCGTAGCAGAAATAACAGGATTGTTTATAAAAGCCGGAACAGAAGGCTCTTTATCAAAAATCACCAGAAGTTCCTCTGCCTCATCCAGTATCTGTTTTTCCTTATTCAGTTCTTTTGCAGCCTGAAACAGTGCGCTGCCGTAAGTCATATCAACCATCAGTTCTGCCATCCCGATTTACCTGCCTCTTCAAGGATATTGTCGATGATGCGATCCTCTTCTCCGGTCTTTTCCATGTCCTTTTCAAGGATCTTTTCTGCGGCGAGCAGTGCCAGAGAGCCTATTTCTTCTCTCATTTCTGCCAGCGCTTTTGTCTTTTCTCTGTCTATTTCCTGTTCTGCCTGCATTATCATGTCCGCGGCACGTTTATTAGCCTCGTCTATGATATCTTTTGCCTGGTTGTCGGCCTTGTTCTTCGCTGCTCTGACGATCTCCCTTGCTTCATTTTCTATGTTCGAGATCTTCTTGTCATATATCTCCATTTTTTCATTAGCCTTGCTGTTGACTGCTTCCGCACTGTCGAAAGCGTCTTTTATGGTATTCTGCCTTGCTAGCATGAAATTATGGATCCTTTCAAAGAAGAAATGTTTCATCAGAAAATACAGGATAACGACATTGCACAGTATCATAACAGCCGTCCAGTTCAAGTCAATAATAGGTGCATTCATAGCATTCCCTCATTTCGATTTTATTATTGGAACTCAGCAGCCTGTTATGCGTATGGATTTGCAAACAGAAGTATTATCGAAATTATCAGGGCAAAGATACCTGCGGTCTCAGTAAGCGCCACACCGACCAGCATAAGCTTCAGAAGCGTGCCCTGCGCCTCCGGCTGTCTGGCTGTACCTTCAACAGTCTTACCTGCATTGAAACCAATGCCGATACCTACTCCTGCCATGGCTATCATAGCCAGTCCTGCTCCCAATGCAGACATTCCCATAATGAAAGCTTGTGGTGTAATTTGTGACATAATCATTCCCTCCTTAAATAGTATCGCCTAGTCTTCATCTACATGCATCCCGTTGGATGTGAAGACCATAGTCAGCATAACAAATATATAAGCCTGCAGCGCCGGTTCGAACATATCGAAGAAAAAATTCAGCGGCAGAGGCAGTGCTATAACAAAAAACGGAATCGACGAACCCAGCACAGAGGAAAGACTTCCCAGTGCGCCGTAAAGCAGTGTCATCACGATGACTCCGGCAAGTATATTGCCGAATATTCGGAAAGCCAGAGTGACCGGGAACATAAGATCGCTCATTACGTTCATCGGGAACATGAAAACATATGGCGATGCCAGATGTTTCATATAGCCAGGAGCAGTCTGCGCTTTTACTGCATTATAATGTATCATGACAAACGAAACCAGGGCCAGCGGGACCGTACAGTTGATATCTGCCGTGACAGGCCTCAGGCTGAACAGCCCCAGGCAGCTTCCGAAGCCCAGGAAAAGGAGCAGTGTGCCCATATATGGTGCAAACCGCAGGTTTTCTTTTCCCATGGTCTCTCCTACCATTTTATAGACTGTGTCTACGATAAGTTCGCCTGCAGCCTGGAACCCTTTCGGTACTCTTTCCATCTTTCTGGTGGCGAGAAACGCGAACAAAAGTATAAGCAGACTTATTATGATGCCGAAAACAACTGTCTCGGTTATTTTGACACTTCCTATCGTAAATATGATCCTCGGCCCTAATTCCATGATAAGCTCACCTCTTCAATAATCACTTTTTTCTGTTCTTTTTCGGCCACCCGGGCAGCGGGCCCCAGTCATCGTCTTCATCGTCCCACTGAGAAAGATCGTTCCACTGCTTAGGCTCCTTCCAGTCGTTGAGAGGATTCTTATCAGCTCCCGGAAGTCTGCTCTTTATACCGTAAATATACATAATCGCTATATGAAGCGTCACAAAACCCAGAACGCATCCTATCGCGCTCATCTTTCCAGCCATAAGGCAGAAATAGAATGCAGCACCGTATATAGGCAGCCTTATGAAATATCCGGCTACCACCGGGGCCTTGCTGTGTTTTTCCGTAAGCTTCACTGCCGATAATGCCAGAATGCCGAAATTGAACATCGTCACAGCTGTCCCCACAGCCAGTCCGCAGAAAAATTTTATGTCAGGTCCTTCTATCAAAAGCGAAACCAGTTCTGTGATAACTGCTATGATCATGCAGTATTTCAATATCTGATTTCTGAACTTCAAAAATTCCGCCATGATAAATCATTATACTCCCAAAAAATTAAATGTAAACCATTGTTAAAAAAAACGCAATCCAGTCAGGCCTCATTTTTCAATAAGGGAATCAATGCTTCCGGCGATGACAGAATATTCGGAATGCTCATATTTTACTCGTCCAGCATGACTATTTTCAGTCCCGCTTCTGCCAGCATATCCACCGCCATCTGGTCAGGATAGCCTTCTTCTACTACTATCCTGCGTATCCCTGCGTTTATTATCATCTTGGCACATATTATACAAGGCTGATGTGTTATGTAGATAGTGGCGCCTTCGATGCTCTGTGCCAGAGTAGCCGCCTGTATTATTGCATTCTGCTCCGCATGCAGTGCCCTGCACAGTTCATGTCGCTCTCCCGAAGGTATGTTATGTTCTTCCCTGTAGCATCCTCCAAGTTCTTCGCAATGCTGAATGCCTTTAGGCGCTCCGTTGTACCCGGTGGCCACTATATGCCGTTCCTGCACTATGATCGCCCCTACATGACGCCTCAGGCAGGTGGATCTTTTTGCGGTCAGATGCGCCATATCCATAAAGTATCGGTCCCAGTCAGGTCTGTCCATATGAATCTTCCTCCATATTATGATAAGCTATATCGATATTTCAGTAATAAACCTCTGCCAGATAAAGCCCCTGGGGAGGTGCGGTATGTCCTGCTTTAGTTCTGTCTTTTTTCTCTATGATTGTCTTTATGTCTGCTGCACGGATCTTATTACGGCCCACGTCCACCAGTGTTCCGCTTATTATCCTTACCATATTATAAAGAAATCCGTCTCCGATGATCTCGACGGTTATTTCACTGTTCTCCGCACTCAGTGAAAGGCTCTTCACAGTCCTTACCGTGCTTTCCCTTTCGCTGCCGCCCGAAGCCTGAAAAGATCTGAAATCATGAGTACCTTCGATAGCCATGGCAGCCTCTGCCATGGCAGCTGTGTCCAGCGATCCTGCTACATGATAGTAATAGTTTCTTTTAAATGGGTCTTCCTCGGTGCTGTTTATGATCCTGTATATGTATCTCTTGCCTTTTGCATCGAAACGTGCATGAAAATTTTCGGGTCTTTCTTCTGCTGCTACTATTCTTACGGATGCCGGCAGTATGCCGTTGACAGCCTTCTTTATCCTTTCTGTCGGTATCCCGTAGTCTCCTGAGAAGCCGGCCCTCTGGCCGTATGCATGCACACCGGCATCTGTCCTGCTTGTGCCGGCAACTGTCACATCTTCCCGGCAGATCAGACTGAGAGCTTTTTCTATTTCTCCCTGCACGGTCATTCTGTCCGGCTGACGCTGCCATCCGGAGAAATCCGTACCGTCATATTGTATTGTAAGAAGTATGTTTCTGAACACGATCCCGCTCCTCAGACAATCGTATTGTTTTATTATATGTCACAATACCGTAAAGAGCAATAGCATATATATCACAGAAAAGAAGCAGACAAATGTCCCCATGAACATCATCCGTTCACTGCGTTTTCTCCTGCGGAGCATCCTCCATCCGGCAGCAATCCCCGCAGCGCAAGCAGACGCTATGATGATGATGCATACGCCCCGCGGTCCTGTTATAAGTCCTGCAGCTCCGCAAAGTGCGATTTCAGAGATATCTGTATGTTTTTTCCCAAGCAGGAATCTTTCTGCGATCTTTATTGCCAGCATGGCACCTGTTCCCGCGCATGCGCCCAGAAAAGGAGTAAGGATATCCCCCTGAAACGGGACCAGCCCTATTCCTGTAAGCCCCAGGAACATTACCAGTTTTTCGGAAACGGCCCCATATTTATATGCCCCGGCCCCAAGCTCCAGCAGGAACCATATCGCTGCGGATGCAGGGATCGCATAATGCCAGTCGTTCATCCCCATATATATTCCCGATACCGAAAAGAAAGCCGAAAACACCATTTTCCACGGCACGCTTTTGATTCTCTGCCCCTGTTCGCTTACCAGTTCCTGAGGCAGATCGCCTCCCGGCCCTGCGAACCATGCATCGGGGATCCTGTTGAAAACAAAAACTGCACCGCTGCCTGCCAGTATGCCTGCGGGAATGCTGATGCCTGTTATTATCAACATAAAAGTAAAGTATGACATCTGCAGATCACCTCTGGCAGAGTATTATTCTTTCCATGCTGCCGCTGTTGCCGCAGCTACCGCATCCGCCACGCCGGGGCAGAAAGCGCTGGGTATTATATTGTCCGGTGACAGTTCCTCGTCTTTTATGACTTCTGCCAGCGCATATGCTGCCGCTGCTTTCATTTCTTCCGTTATTCTTTTTGCCCTGACAGAAAGCGCTCCTTTGAAAAGACCCGGAAATATCAGCACATTGTTTATCTGATTGGGAAAATCCGAACGTCCCGTGGCTACTACGGCAGCACCGGCTCTTTTGGCAAGTTCCGGCATTATTTCCGGCTCGGGGTTCGCCATGGCAAAAATCAGCGGATCCTTTCCCATGCTTTTTACCATTTCTTCTTTCAGAACCCTTGCTGAAGAGACTCCGATAAAAACATCCCGGTCCTTTACGGCTTTTTCAAGTCCGCCTTCAGTCCCTGCTCTGTTCGTGATCCCGGCAAGTTTCATTTTGGCCGGGTTCAGATCTTCTCTTTTTTCAGAGATGATACCGCCCCGGTCGCATACGAGTATGTCTTCGACGCCCAGGCTCATGAGCATCTTCGATATCGCAGTGCCCGCGGAGCCTGCTCCGTTGATCACCACCCGCATATCCGGCAGCTTTTTCCCGGTTAGCTTCGCGCTGTTTATGATCGCAGCTGACACCACAACGGCAGTACCGTGCTGATCGTCATGGAATACCGGTATGTCAAGCGCTGCCTGAAGTCTTTCTTCGATTTCGAAACAGCGGGGAGCGGAGATATCTTCCAGATTTATTCCGCCCAGCGTCGGAGCTATATTCTTTACTATATTGACTATCTCATCGGGATCCTGTGATTCTATACATACAGGGAATGCATCTATGCCTGCGAATTCCTTGAAAAGCAGTGCCTTTCCATCCATTACGGGAATAGCCGCCTTTGCTCCGATGTTCCCGAGTCCCAGGACTGCAGAACCGTCGCTGACTACCGCAACTATATTGCTTTTATTGGTATATCTGTAAACATCATCGGGATTTTCCCTGATCCTTCTGCACGGTTCTGCTACTCCGGGAGTATATGCTGTCGAAAGATCATCTTTGTTCTGTACCCTGACTTTGCTTGCCACTCCCATCTTGCCCCTGTTCTTTTCATGCATCTTCAGCGATTCTTCATAGTAATCCAATTTCGTTTCTCCTTTTCATCTGTCGTTGTATAGATCCGGATATCTCATTTTACCTTGAATGAGCTCTTAAGATCCACTATACGGTTGAAGACCTTCTCAGTGTCTCTGCAAAGTTCCGTATCGGCGATATAGTATCCGTGTCTGAAGAACTGGAATCTTTCCCCGGGAGAAGCCTCAGCCACAGACGGCTCCGCGTAAGCTTCGACGGTCCTGACGGAATCAGGATTCAGCTGCATCTGACCGTTTTCATTCTCCGTCATAAGATATCCGTAATTCCTTATTTTTATTTTCACCGCAGTTCCTACTTCCACCCAGTGAATTGTGCCCTTTACCTTTCTCCCTTCAAAGCCTTCCCCGCTCTTCGTTGCAGGATCATAAGTACATAAAAGCTCTCTGATGCTGCCGTCCGGATTTTTGACAGCCTCGCTGCATTTTATGAAATATGCTCCCTTGAAACGCACTTCGTTGCCCGGAAAAAGGCGGAAATATTTTTTTACCGGCACTTCCATGAAATCATTGCCGTCCACGTAAAGTTCCCGTCCGAAAGGTATTCTGCGGGTACCCATTTCCGGAACGTTTTTATTGTTTTCTATTTCCATATCTTCGATAACATCCTCAGGGTAATTTGTTATCACCACTTTTATCGGGTCTTCAACTACATTCCTGCTTTCGACTCTGCCCTGCAGATCTTCTCTGACACAATGCTCAAGAAAAGCCATATCCACAGTGCTGTTGGATTTTGATACGCCTATCCTTTCACAGAAATCCCTTATGGCCTCCGGTGTGTATCCCCTGCGTCTGAGGCCGGCTATAGTCGGCATCCTGGGGTCGTCCCAGCCTTCGACATCTCCTCCGTCCACCAGTGCCTTCAGATCTCTCTTGCTCATGACTGTGTTGGTTATATTCAGTCTGGCGAACTCGATCTGCTGCGGCGGCGCCGGCCACCAGCCAAGTTCTCTCAGAGTCCAGTCATAAAGAGGTCTGTGATCCTCGAATTCCAGAGTGCATATCGAATGAGTTATTCCTTCTATGGCATCTTCTATGGGATGAGCGAAATCGTACATCGGATAAATGCACCATCTGTCTCCGGTATTGTGATGCCCGGTATGAGCGATCCTGTATATGACCGGATCCCTCATATTGATATTGGGCGATGCCATATCTATCCTGGCGCGCAGGACTTTCTCACCGTCGGCATATTTTCCGTCTCTCATCTCTTCGAAAAGTTTCAGATTTTCTTCCGCTGTACGGTTCCTGTAAGGGCTTTCCTGCCCCGGTTCAGTCAGTGTGCCTCTGTATCGCTTTATTTTTTCAGCGTCAAGATCGCAGACAAAAGCCTTGCCATTTCTGATAAGCTCCACAGCAGCTTCATACATTTTATCGAAATAATCCGAAGCCCACAGCCGCCTGTCCCAATGGAAGCCAAGCCATCTGACATCCTCCTCTATCGACTCTATGTATTCCACATCCTCTTTTACAGGATTGGTATCGTCATATCTTAGATTGCATCTGCCGTTATATTTTTCTGCTGTGGAAAAATTAAGGCATATTGCCTTGGCATGACCTATGTGCAGATAACCGTTAGGTTCCGGCGGGAATCTGGTATATACCTTTCCGCCGTATTTGCCTGTTTCGTTATCCCTGTCTATTATATTATGGATAAAATTTGATGATTTTTCGTCTGACGCTGGCATTTATTTTCCTCCGTGATCATAAATACATATGGGCATCTGTGCGCTGCCATCATTGTTATTGCGGTTTTTTTATTGTATTATATTATATGATATAATAACATTTAAAACAATAGCTCAAACGCCGGAAACAGCCACAGGTAAATCATAATGCCTGTTTCCGGATCTGTATTTACGATATTTCCATATAAAAGAAAGGCAAAAATAATGTTATCCGGCAAAACTGTAATATTAGGAATAAGCGGCGGGATCGCTGCCTATAAAAGCGCATCTCTCGCCAGCCTTCTGAAAAAGAACGGCTGCAGCGTCATTGCTGTAATGACGAAAAATGCCGCGGAATTCATAACGCCTCTGACTATGGAAACTCTTACAGGGAACAAATGCTACACCGATACTTTTGAAAGGGTTTCCGAATTCGACGTAAAACATGTTTCTTTGGCTAAACAGGCAGATCTCATAATAGTGGCTCCGGCCACGGCAGATATTATAGCCAGGCTTTCATGCGGCATAGCCGACGATATGCTGACGTCCATAATCCTGGCGTCCGAAGCGACCAAGCTGATCTCGCCGTCGATGAACACCGCGATGTACGAAAATCCGATAACACAGGAAAACATAGAAAAGCTCCGCACGCACGGGTTCCGCATAATACCGCCCGCGTCAGGCACACTGGCATGCAGCGATAACGGTCCGGGAAGGATGCCCGAACCCGAAGAGCTCCTGGAGCAGGTGATCGATCTCATCGCCGCGAGAAAAGATATGAATGGCATGAAAGTGCTGGTCACTGCAGGTCCTACGATCGAAGCCATCGACCCCGTGAGATATATATCCAACCATTCCACGGGGAAAATGGGATATGCCCTTGCCAAAGCATGCGGTCTGCGAGGCGCCGATGTCACTCTTGTCAGCGGAAAGACACACTCTGTACCTCCGTCCTGCAAAGAATTTGTCAGCGTCACTTCTGCGGAAGATATGTTCCGGGCAGTGAGCAGCAGAGCCGGAGATGCCGACATCATCTTCAAGGCGGCTGCCGTAGCCGATTATACCCCGTCGGAAACACATGACAGCAAAATGAAAAAGAAGGACAGCGACATTTCGATAAAACTCAGAAGAACCAGAGATATACTGGCCTGGCTTGGCGAAAACAGAAAACCCGGGCAGTTCCTATGCGGCTTTTCCATGGAAACAGATGACCTGATCGAAAATTCCAGATCGAAACTCGAAAGGAAAAAGCTCGATATGATAATAGCGAACAGCCTCTCTGATCCAAGAGCCGGCTTCGGTACGGACACCAATATAATATCGGTCATAACAAAAGATACTGTGAAAGATCTGCCATGCATGACGAAATTTCAGGCAGCAAACGAAATAATCGATGAAATCATGAGCATTGCTTTCTGAAAAATCCAAATTGTTACTATTGTTTGAAAAAACCTTTCTTTTTCTGTTTACTATTCCTCCTGACAAGGTGTATAATTTCTTTATGAAATATTCTGAAAATATATTCTGATTGGTTAGGAGGATATTGAAATTATGAAAGTAAAGAAGTTGTTGATAATAGCAATGGCTTGTATCATGGTATTTGCCTTTGCGGCATGCGGCAGCAGCGATGACAAAACTGCTGCTTTTGAAAAACATACTATTCCATATCCGGACGGATATGATACGACAAGTGCAGGCGCTTCCAGCTATGACGGCTGCGACGATCATTTCGACGGCGGATATTTCCAGCCTCTGGATGTCTACAATATGAAATCCGGTGATTCGCTGACAGTGATACCCAAATTCGAAACATACCAGCAGACCACCGAGTATACCTGCGGTGCCTCTTCCGCACTGATGGTCATGAACCATTACGGAAAATATAATCCGAAAAAATATGATGAACTCACTATCGCAAAAATGTCAGGCACCAGCGATGAGACCGGCGTGAATTCCGCAGGCCTGGTGAAATTCTTCAAAAAAATAGGATGGAACGTAAAGACAAATCCTTCCGACGGTTCCATGACTTTCGACTGGGAGAACGATTACGACAATGCCATTCCCGCCTTCATCAAATGGGTGAAGAAAAATCTTAAGAACGGAACGCCTATCATGGTCGACTGGATCGACTGGAGCGGTCACTGGCAGGTAATAATAGGATACGACACCATGGGCACCAAGCAGTTCGGCGACGATGTGATCATACTGGCTGATCCTTATGATACTTCCGATCAGTATCAGGACGGCTACTATACTTTCGGAGCGGAAAGATTCTTCTACATGTGGCATGAAAGTTCCAGCCTTACAGGCGAACCTCAGCAGCAACCTTATGTTATCGCTACTCCTCCTGATAATGAGGAATGATACAGCACTGTACCAAAACGGGTCCGGCAATATCCGGACCCGTTTTTTTATCTCTGCAGCATCCTGTTTCTGCCCTGCTGACTCAAAGTAACCAGTATTTCAGTTCCCTTTTCCGCAGAACTCTTTACTTCAATTTTGCCTCCGTGCCTGCTGACTATGCTCTTTGCTATTGCCAGGCCGAGGCCGTATCCGCCTTCCCGGGTCCTTGCCTTGTCTGAGCGGTAGAACCTTTCGAAAATATGAGGCATATCCTCTCCCGCTATGCTTTCGCCGGTATTGCTGACTGAGAAAATTATGCTGTCATTCTGCTTCTTTAATCTGAGGCATACCTTTCCTTCCTCTCCGGCATATTTGCACGCATTATCCAGAAGGATATGCGCGAGCTGTCTGATCTGCACCGGATCGCATCTGCAGAAAACGCCCTTTTCTATTTCCTGATCCAGAGTGACCTTCTTTTCAAAGGCCACAGGTTCGAACTGAAGAAACGCGTTCTGTATTATTTCACTTATATCCATATCGGACATCACGAGCTTCACCTGGGTATTATCAGATTTGGCAAGGAAAAGCATATCATCCACCAGCTTGCGCATATGTGAAGCTTCTTCCTCCGTGCTTTCTATCCAGTGCTGCTGTTTTTCCACAGTATCTTTCTTGTGCGAAAGCAGTATATTGTTGTTTGCAAGTATGACCGTAAGAGGAGTCTTCAGTTCGTGAGACGCGTCTGCAACGAGCTGCTGCTGCTGATCCCAGGCTTTCTGCACAGGTCTGAGCGCATATCTTGCAAGCAGCAGACTTATGAAAAAGAATATGACCATGCTTACCATGAAGAGCAACACGGAAGCCAGTATCGTCCTGTTCGTAAGTCTTTCAAGATAAGTGGAGTCCGCGAAAGCGATCTTGCTGCCGTCTACATAACTTTCCTTCAGATAATAAAGATCCATGCTGCTTATCCTGCCGCTGCTCTGAGTGCCGTCGCATACGATATCCACAGCATTCTTCAGCGCAGTCTGAGACATATATACGTTTTCCTGATATGAAGCCTTTATGTTTCCGTCGCTGTCCACAAAGACTACTACTGCGTTCTGGCTGAAAGGTCCGTTCCCGTCTCCGCCATTGTGTCCGCCGATCTCCAGCTTGCCTGAGTCGGTGTTTTCAGTCTGCATTATCGCCAGCTGCAAAGACCTCTCTATGACTGTTTTCTGGCCGCTGTAAGTATCGACACACACAGCAGTAAAAACAACTGCCAGTACTATGCCTACAAGCAGCATATTTGTCAGAATGAATTTTCTTTTTAATTTTTTGAGCATTTCTCCGTGACCTCAAGGCGATAACCGACCTTCCTGAGCACAGCTATTCCTACATCTGATCCAAGAAAAAACAATTTTTTCCTGAGAAAAGAAATATAAGCTTCTACATTGTTATCTGTAGCATCGGAGTCGTATCCCCAGACTCTGGTTATTATATCTTCCTTCGGCACTGCCCTTTCCGAGCCGGACATCAGCAGTTTCATTATTTCAAATTCCTTGAAATTCAGATGCGTGGATTTCCCGTGACTTTTCAGATCGCAGGAAGAAAGATCCAGTACCACATCCTCGAACTTCATTTCGTCGATTATGACTTCACCCTGTCTTCTGGTCAGAGCACGCACTCTTGCCAGAAGTTCTTCGGGAGCAAAAGGCTTAGTCATATAATCGTCAGCGCCGCTGTCCAGCCCGCTGACCTTGTCTCCCACCTTGTCTCTTGCCGTAAGCATGATCACCGGCACATCGTTCTTTTCTTTCCTGAGTTCGGATACTATTTCAAAGCCGTTCTTTTTGGGAAGCATAACATCCAGTACTATTACATCATATATACTGCTCTTTGCATAATCCAGCCCGTCCTGTCCGTCGTAGACCACGTCCACCATATATTTTTTTTCTTTCAATATCTGTGCCAGAGCTTCCGCGAGCCTGACTTCATCTTCTACCACAAGGACCCTCATAATATCCCTCCCTGCATTTATTTACATTATATATAATACTTCTCTGTTTTAGCAATGATATTACACTGAAAATCTGAAAAAAATCTGAAAGACGTTTTTCAGTTAATTTTCAGCTTCCCGACCCATAATGCACTCAGGAAGCAGATGAACGGAGGACAAGTCATGCATACCGAAAAGAAATATCTGCTGGATGATATCCAGTACATTACGCTCAGAAATAAACTTTCCCTCCGGCTGACAGAAAAGGAAACAGAAGATCATTCTGTCTGCCGTCTCTGCTTTGACACTCCGGACATGCTCATGGCAGAGAGATCTTTAGAGAAGCCTTCATATAAGGAAGAGCTGTCCGTAAGAAGCTGCGGGGTACCTTCAGAAGCGACAATGGTAACCGTAAGGCTCACCAAAAGATATAAAGACCGGTTCCTTATAAAAGAGGAATCCCTGACTTACGGCGATGCCTTGAAATATATGGCAGGAAAGGCTTCCGGTGATGAGGGACGCATATATAAAGAAGTAATGCGTCTGCGCAGGAACTACGATGATATTCGCCCTTCCATGGTGGTATCATACCAGAGACTGGCAATGAATGACCCGCATGACAGGAAACTGGGGATCACTTTCGATAAGGATATACGATGGCGTGATTATGATATGGATCTGACCAAAGGGATATACGGCAGATATCTGCTTTCCCCTGGCATGCATGTCATGCAGATAACCTCCCCGGGAAAACTGCCGGCATGGCTTTCAGAGATACTGGAGGAAATGAAGATTTTTCCGGCTTCGTATTCAAGCTATGAAAGCGCCTACAGGGCTTCGCTCAAGAACAGCGGCAGCAGTCTCGTATGGCGGAAATTCGAGGACAGCATCTCCGATCCCGGAAAAAGCGTGTCTATAAAAGACAGCATATGCATGATGGCACTGCTGACCCAATGCTGAAGAAAGCCATCAGCGGCACAGGCCGCACATAAAATAAGTTCAGCAGGGTGATATATCACCCCTGAAAATAACTCATAACCTCTCAAAAACGGAAAAGGGCCGGATCCTGCAAGATCCCGGTCCCTTTTCTTTGTTGCCGTTTTTCGGATTTCATTTACCTCTTCACAACCATGGCCGTTCCCTGTCCTCCGCCTATGCACAGAGTAGCAAGTCCGAGACTGGCCTCTCTTTTTATCATCTCGTATATCAGCGTTACCAGTATTCTGCATCCTGAAGATCCTATGGGATGGCCGAGAGCGATCGCTCCGCCGTTTATATTAAGTTTCTCAGGATCGAAATTCAGTTCCTGTCCTACGGCTACGGACTGAGCAGCAAAGGCTTCGTTAGCCTCTATAAGATCGATATCGTCAACTGTCAGTTCTGCTTTATCCAGTGCTTTTTTGGATGCCGGTATAGGTCCTACCCCCATGATCTGCGGGTCTACACCGGCAGAGGCATAAGATACTATGCTGCACAGAGGTTTGATCCCCAGTTCGTCAGCTTTTTCTTTCGACATTACTATGACTGCGGCTGCGGAATCGTTTATGCCCGATGCATTTGCCGCGGTTACCTTGCCTTCTTTTTTGAAAGCAGGCTTGAGTTTTGCTATGCCCTCGGCAGTTACTCCCGGCTTCGGGAACTCATCGGTATCGAAGATCACAGGATCGCCTTTTCTCTGAGGAACTTCCACAGGAACGATCTCCTCTTTGAATTCCCCGTTTTTTATGGCCTTTTCAGTTTTCTGCTGTGATGCTGCTGCGAATTCATCCAGCTGTTCCCGGGTAAGTCCCCACTGGTCGCATACATTTTCTGCAGTTATACCCATATGCACTCCGCTGAAGGCATCTGTCAGTCCGTCATTGACCATCATGTCAACCATCCTGGTGTCGCCCATTCTGGCACCCCACCTGCCTTTCGGCATGACATAGCCTGCCATGGACATGCTCTCCGCACCGCCCGCAACTACTACATCAGCGTCACCTGCTTTTATCGTCTGTGCAGCCAGTTCGACAGCCCTGAGTCCTGATCCGCAGACTTTATTGATCGTCATTGAAGGTACTTCAACAGGGATACCTGCATCTATTGACATCTGTCTGGCCACGTTCTGACCAAGGCCGCCCTGAAGGACATTGCCCATGATCACTTCATCGATCACTACAGGGTTTATGCCCGCTCTTTCGATCGCAGCTCTTATGGCAACAGCACCAAGCGTACGAGCCGGGACATCTTTCAAAGTTCCCCCGAAACTCCCTATGGGAGTTCTTGCAGCACTTATGATTACTACTTCTCTCATATTGAATTATCCTCCTCTGAATTATCCTATCTGATGTTGGATTTTTATATTTACATATTATAAAAATCCAACAAAAAATAATATGATATCAAATCGGTTAATGATATCATATTATCTTTAATGTGAAAAGTATTTAGTTAAAAGTTAATTAGTTAACACAATCAGCTGGCTCTATTTATAAAAAAATCGAAGATCATTCTCTTTCAACTATCATAGCCGTACCCTGACCGCCTCCTATGCACAAGGTAGCCAGACCCGTCTTTGAATCTCTTTTAATCATCTCATGTATCAGTGTAACCAGTATCCTGCAGCCGGATGCGCCGATCGGATGGCCAAGGGCTATCGCACCGCCGTTGACATTGACTTTGGACATGTCGAAACCGAGTTCTTTTGCCACAGCCACAGACTGAGCGGCAAATGCTTCATTGGCTTCGATAAGATCTATGTCTTCCATCTTCATCTCTGCATTCTGCAAAGCCTGTTTCGTAGCCGGAACAGGACCTGTTCCCATTATCTCAGGAGGAACGCCCAAAGAAGCGTAAGCCTTGACTCTGCAAAGAGGCTTGATGCCAAGTTCATCAGCTTTTTCGCGTGACATTACTACTACTGCTGCTGCTGCATCGTTTATGCCCGATGCGTTTCCTGCAGTAACCATACCGTCTTTCTTGAATGCCGGTTTCAGCTTTGAAAGGCTTTCTGCAGTGACTCCGTCTCTGGGAAATTCATCCGTATCGAAAACTACGGGATCACCCTTTCTCTGCGGTACCTCGACCGGAATGATCTCTTCCTTGAATTTGCCCGCTTTTATTGCTGCCACTGCCTTCTGCTGTGATCCTGCGGAAAATTCATCCAGTTCCTGCCTGGTAAGCTTCCACTTATCGCATATGTTCTCTGCTGTTATTCCCATGTGCACTCCGTCGAAAGCATCTGTGAGGCCGTCATTCACCATCATGTCGATGACCTGGGCATTGCCCATACGGCTTCCCCATCTGTGCTTGGGCAGTACATAACCTGCCCCGGACATGCTTTCAGCACCTCCGGCCACAACGATGTCGTTCTGTCCTGCCAGAATGCTCTGTGCTGCCAGTTCGACAGCCTTGAGGCCCGAACCGCAGACTTTATTTATAGTCATTGCAGGCACTTCCACAGGAAGTCCTGCATTGATGGACATCTGTCTTGCGACGTTCTGTCCCAGACCGCCCTGAAGGACGTTGCCCATAATTACTTCGCTGACCATTCCAGGATCTATTCCAGCCTTTTCAATAGCGCCCTTTATTACCGCAGTTCCGAGTTTTGCCGCTGATACCGATTTCAGCGTACCGCCATAGCTGCCTATGGCTGTCCTCACTGCACTTACGATTACAATATTCTGCCGGATCTTCAATTATACCATCTCCTTAAATACAACGTGTTATTTATTTAACAATCTTGCTTTGCTATAATGATAACACTTTATTTTTATAATTCAAGAGATTGTGTGAAAAAAATATCAAAACTTTAGTTTTATTTTATAATTGCCGATATTTCTTTGAATTTTGTGTCTTCTGCGTCACTTAAAAGCTCAAAAAGCACCGCTTCCGCAGTGGTAAGCACCGCCCCTGCTTTCTCCATTCTTTTCTCCGCATATATACGGTCTCTTTCCTTTCGCGAAGCAGTACAGTCAGCTGCAAGAAATACTTTATAGCCGTTATCCGTAAGATCCAGGACTGTCTGCTGGACACATATATGAGTTTCTATGCCGCACAGGATTATCGTATCGGCGCCGGTCTTTTTCAGTTTCTTTCTGAATTCCGGCGCACCCATGGCGCTGAAAGATATTTTTTCCACCGGATCGAAAGATCCCAGGACTTCCTTAACAGGGACTATGGTATCTCCAAGGCCTCTGGTATACTGCTGAGTGACTATGAACGGGATCTCAAGAACGCCTATTCCTCTCAGCAGTTTTGTGACATTCTTCCGGAGCTGTTCCGCGTCATTCATGACGGGCATGAGTTTCTCCTGAAAATCTATCACCGCCGCAACGGTATTTTCTCTTTTGATATTCATCTTCCCATATCCTTTTCTACTTCCCATCGGCTTATTTCATTTATAAGCCCGTAATCAGTCAGGTCCCGCTTCATAGGCGTTATGCTGGCCCATCCCTTCTGCATGGCGATGACATCCACGGACAGATCGTCACTGTCGTATATCACCGGTTCGCCGCTGTACCAGTATTCGGTCTCGCCTCTGTCATTTTTTTTCGCCCGGAACCATTCTTCATATTCCCTTATACCCAGATGTGTATATTTTATTCCCTTTATGTCTTCCGAAGGCAGATCAGGCACATTTATATTCAGCACAGTCCCGGCATCCAGCTTATCCGCAGCCTTCTCCAGGACGCTGAGCGAAAGATCACAGGCATATCCGAAATGTTCAGGATAATGATTGCAGACGGATACAGCCACTGAAGGCTTGCCGCATATCATCCCTTCCATGGCGGCAGAGACAGTTCCCGAATAAAGAGTGTCGGTCCCCAGGTTGCCTCCGTGATTTATCCCCGAATACACCATATCGATCCCGATGCCCTTTTCTTCGAAATACTTAAGTCCAAGCTTTACGCAGTCTGCAGGCGTTCCTGTTACCTCCATCGCAGCAGCGGCATCCGGAAAATCGATCTCCCTCATATATACGGGTACTCCTATGCTTATGCTGTGCCCGCTGCCGCTCCGCTGCTCATGAGGAGCGGAAACATATATCTCTGCTGCCCCGGACAATGTCCTGACCAGTTCATGGATCCCTCTCAATCCTATGCCATCATCGTTTACTACTAATATCTTCATGCTTTCCTCCTGTTTTCACATAATAAATTATATCATAAACCCCGGCCTGAAATATTTTTAATACTAAAGTTTTATCTTCATTTTACATCTTTAATACTATCTGCCTACATACACAAAGGCGGCTTTCTGATAAAATTCATTTCTGTTGTAGCAAGGAGGTAAAAGCATGAACAATATCAGTAATCTTGACGGTTATATTGAAAAAGAACGTAAAAACGAAGCTATGGATATAGCAGGCAGCCTGGACAGTTCCAGCATGTCCGGTCTGAGACTGAAGAACCTTAAAGTGACTGTGATCCTGTCTGTATTCTTAGGTTTTCTGGGGATAGACCGGCTTTACCAGGGCGGCATAAAAATGTTTCTCTGCAAATTATGCATGTTAGCTCTCACATTCGGCACCTGGTGGCTTGCAGATATTTATTATACGAAGCACTGCGCTTCCGAAGACAATTTCAGGAAACTCTGCGCTCTTGCGGCATGAGACCGCAGTCTGCATACGATACATTCAAAAAGGTCTGACGGAGATCTCCGTCAGCCTTTTTATTTTTTCTCTTCGTTCTCTCCGCGTATCACCCTTGTTACTCCCACACGGTTCCTGACATCCAGTTTGCGGAATATGTTGTATATATGAGTCTTTACAGTGCTTTCGGAGATAAACAGCATACCGGCTATCTGACTGTTGCTCTTGCCTTCATATATGAGTCTGCAAAGTTCCTTCTCCCTGTTAGTCATTTCATATATGCCGGCCATTTCTTCCATCCTTCTGTCAAGGTCGAATCCTTCCGGTCTTTTTTCCATATCCTCATAAGCTTTGACAAAATCCTTTCGGTATACGAATATCAGCATCGATGTATTCACTACGAGCCAGAATATTATAGTCAGATCAAGGGGCTCCCGTATGAATGCGCTGTTGCCCCAGTACACCGAGATTTCTCCCCATGAAAAAGAGAGATAGTTCCAGGACAGCATGGCCGTTACTGTCAGCATGTGAAATATGGTCCTCTTGCTTCCTCCGGCAACCAGAGATGTGCTTATATAAGCAACGCTTCCTGTCAGCAGTATAAGCAGAAGTATTATATCTGTAACCAGAAGGAGCCATCTGACAGTGTAGATGTAATTCACGGAGAAGAACACCGTAAGAGCCAGCCACACGGCCGCATAAAGAAAAATATACTTCTGCGCCGCCCTGTTGAACCATCGGAAACCGACGCTGCCGGCCATTTTCTGTTCCACTTCCAGCCATAAATAAAAGAGTACAGCTATGATGCAGCTCCCTATCCTAAGCGAAAAAAGGCTACCGGATCCGAACATGGTATAGTTTGCATAGTATATAAGCATGTCATAGAGACTCATTATAAGCATGCCAGCAAGAAATACCCTCAGCGCCACGTTCAGCTCTGTGGGATTCCTCCTGCCTGCGAGTAAAGACATAGTCAGCGCCGCGACTCCCAGAAACAAAGCAAGCATATAACAGAAGAGTATTCCGTTTCTTATCAGTTCCATCATGCGACCTCCGAAAACATTTAATTAGTATACGCTTTTTCACAGATTTTGCAATGTCTCAAATCATATTCCTGATTTCCGGATTTTTTCTCTTAGATGAAATGAATCCCAAAAAAACCGGAGCTATCCGGGTTTCCTGGGATTCATTTATTATTAAGCAAGATCCGGTTCTGCGGAACATATGACAGTCAGTTAAAGCACTGCTTCGGCCAGGACTTCTCCTATAGGTCTGTTTATGATCAGATCTGCGCTTCCGTCATGACTTGTGGAACCTTTATTGATAAGCACCAGCGACTTGCCGCGAAAATAATTTATAAGTCCGGCTGCCGGATATACTACCAGAGAAGTGCCTCCTACTATAAGGATCTCTGCTTTGCTTATTGCAGAGACAGCCCTGTTTATCACATCTTCATCCAGGCCTTCCTCGTATAACACGACGTCCGGTTTGACGATTCCGCCGCATTTGCTGCACTTCGGTATACCTTTTTCGCAGTTCTCCTCATCCATTATATAATCCAGATCGTAGGATCTGCCGCAGTTCATGCAGTTGTTCCTCAGCACGGATCCATGCAGTTCCAGAACATTGCGGCTTCCTGCCATCTGATGAAGTCCGTCTATATTCTGAGTAACGACAGCCTTGAGCTTTCCCTCTTTTTCCAGCTTTGCAAGAGCAAGATGAGCATTGTTTGGTTTTGCCGACCTGAATATCATGTTCTTTTTGTAAAAATCAAAAAAAGTTTCCGTTTCACTCATGAAAAAGCTGTGAGAAAGCATCGTCTCGGGCGAACGTCCGTATTCCTGTCTGGCATTATAGAGCCCCTGCTCAGAGCGGAAATCCGGGATATCGCTTTCGGTGGAAACTCCGGCCCCGCCGAAAAATACGATATTGCTGCTGCTGTCGATTATCTTTTTTAATTTATTATCCATTGTTTTGTCTCCTTTCCACCGGGTATGTTTATATTATATCACAGGATTGTGATTATTTTTGCGACATGTTATAATTGCTCCTGTCAGGGCAATAACGAAATCGGAGGGTGAATTTTATGGATAAAAAAGTTTTGAGAGACCTGTCGTACGGAGTCTATATAGTATCTGCAATGGATGACCAGCGTCCCACAGGATGCACTGCAAACAGTATAATACAGATCACCTCGGAACCGGCTACTGTGGCGGCCAGCATAAACCATGACAACTATACGAATCAATGCATCAGAAAAACCGGCATTTTTTCTGTCTCAATCCTGCCTGAAGGCGCTGATCCGGGTATAATAGGCAATTTCGGTTTTCAGTCCGGAAAAAATGTGGATAAATACAAAGATATCCCCTATGAGATGCGTTCGGGAGTACCTGTGGTCAGAAAGGCCTGCAGCTATATAGTCTGCAAAGTGGTGGATTCCATGGAAACTTCCACTCACACGGTATTTCTGGGCGAAATAACCGATGCTGAAGCGCTGGACGGCGGTATACCTATGACTTATGCTTATTATCACAATGTGGTAAAAGGCAAGAGCCCCAAAAATGCACCTACATATATCCCTGAGGAGGAAGACAGAATGAATGAAAAGAAAGAAGAAAAAACAGTCTGGAAATGCACTGTATGCGGATACGAATACGACGGCGACATTCCATTTGAAGAACTTCCCGACGACTATAAATGTCCGGTATGTCTTCAGCCGAAGAGCAAATTCGAAAAGATCACTTTATGATATCATAAGACCCCGCTGCCCGTCTGCATCTCCGTCAGATGTTTCCAGTATCTGACCGGCATGAAACGCTTCTGGCAGCGCGGATTAGTACGCTGACTTATGGCGGCAGTATCGAAATAATTTTTCCAGAGCGATCTGAAGTCTTTTTCGTTCTCCGCCAGAAGCGGTACTTCTTTCTGAAAGAAATCCGATATATACCAGCAGCCGGAAGACGATATCAGTGCTTTGCTGCGCGAAACATCATGTATCATGAATGCCTCGCCGCTGAAGCGGCTGCAGAAATGAGGCGCCAGGAATTCGAGTATGTCACTGTCCGGCTCGACCCGGCTGTAAAGCACCTGATTGGCCAGCGCCGAAAATCTGAGCAGTCCTTTGAACCTGTGTATCTCCGCATTGACTTTCTGTTCAGCGGACTGCGCTGCGAAAACCGCAGGATCGCCGTGCATCAGGCTTACCGAATGTCCTTTTATGAAACCAAGTTTTATATACTCAAGGATAATGTTTTCCCGTTTCTCTGAAGAAGAGGCAAAAATTTTATAAATACGCTTAAGATCGTCATCCGAGATCTTTTCCCTGATAGCCCGGTATACTCTGCCGGCTTTTTTTTCATCGCAGCATATCTCGCAGCACCTGCTGAGCATGCTGAACTGATACCTGTCTTTTTCATATATGCCGTCCGCCGGCTCGCTGTAATAATTATGATATATGCATGTCAGAAGGCCTTCGAATGTCCCGTCATAAAGATAATCAACCATCTATCATCCTCGTTTTCTGTCCGAAAAAAGAAAGCTGCATCCCGCCGTCGGCATCCAGCATATGCTCTTTTATCATTTCAGGCATAAAATGCTTTTCGCCGCTGTATATGCCTGAACATGTTATGAAATGCCTGGCTCTTTTAAGCACCACGCCCATCTTTTTAAGATCATCCGCGCAGACAGCAGACACCCTGCGCTGCCGTATGATCCTGAGAGCTGAAATCGTTCCTATCCCCGGGACCCGGAGAAGCGTGCCCATATCCGCCTGGTTGACCTCGACCGGGAACAGATCCAGATTTCTCAGTGCCCAAGATACCTTGGGATCCAGATCCGGGTCCAGATCCGGATGGGAATCGTCAAAAAGTTCGTCCGCCGAAAAACCGTAGAACCTAAGCAGCCAGTCTGCCTGATAAAGTCTGTGTTCCCTTGCGAGCGGAGGAGCCACGGAAAGATCCGGAAGCAGCGGCGAACGTACTACAGGTATATATGCACTGTAATATACCCTCTTGACCTTGAATGTCCTGTATATCCTCTCGCTCACTTTTATTATCTGCCTGTCGCTGCTCTGATCTGCACCTATTATCATCTGTGTGGTCTGTCCTGCAGGAGCGAACTTTTTTCCCGCTGCCGGCACTACGCTCTCTGCCTGAAGCGGCGGCATCAGGCTTCTTTCACGGATCATGCCGGCAGTAAAATCATCCGGCACGGATCCTCCGGCAAAAGCGTCATGTTTTTCGCCTTCCGGCAGATAACTTCGTTCCGTATTTATATCTTCGCCCCTGAACATCGTTCCGGGGCCTTTAAGCGCTCTGCGTTCGATAAGAGTATTCGTTATCTGCTTCATTGGGGAAAATATCCCCTGGGGCGTTTTCTGCGGAGCCAGGATCGAAAGGCTCTCTCTGGCGGGGAGTTCGGCATTGACGCTCAGCCTGTCCGCTTCAAGGCCCAGAGAATGTATAATCTCCGGAGATGTGCCCGGGATCACTTTTGCATGTATATATCCGGAAAAGCCATGGTCATATCTCAGTATACGCAAAGCATGCAGCATCCTTTCGGAAGTATGGTCAGGTGATATCTCCACAGCAGAACTGAGGAAAAGTCCTTCTATATAATTCCGCCTGTAAAATTCCATGGTGAGCTTTGCCAGTTCCTCCGGTTCGAACGACGCTCTCTCAGTATCCGCGCTCCTTCTGTTGATACAGTATTCGCAGTCATAGATGCACTTGTTCGTGTAAAGGACTTTAAGAAGTGATATGCATCTGCCGTCGGAAGACCATGAATGACAGCACCCCGGCATTACCGCGTTTCCCATTCTTCCGCTGTTCCGCCTGCCCGACCCGCTGCTTGAACATGATACGTCGAATTTGGCGCTGTCAGCCAGGATCTTTAGTTTTCTGTACATTTCATCCATAAAACGCCTCCATATACCAAACTTGTGTTCGTATTATATCACACCGCGAACGTTTGTTCAAGAACGTCATGATTTTTATAATTCTTTATTTTTTGACGATGATATAATATCATATAAACAGACAAGGGAGGGATATCTCATGAAAAGGCCAAGAACGGCGCTGGTACTCAGCGGAGGCGGTTCCCGCGGCAGCTATCAGATCGGCGTCTGGAAAGCTCTGAAAAAACTCAGAGTAAAAATCGATATAGTCACCGGTTCTTCCGTGGGGGCTATAAACGGTTCGATGGTAGTACTCGATCAGTTCGGACAGGCAGAGGACTTCTGGCTGAATGCTCATACAGCCCAGATATTCGATCTTGCCTCGGCCGGGACGGGCGCTGCCGGAAAAATAGAAAGGCTCACCGGAAAGACCAGCATAATGGGCATGCCTATAGAAGAAATTTTCGGCTATGCACGGGAGATCCTGAAAGAAGGAGGAGCGGGCAGCGACGGACTGCTCGGGATACTTCACAGCTACATAGATGAGGATGCCCTGCGCAGATCGGGGAAAGACTACGGTATAGTTGCTGCCGAAGCACCGTCACTGAAAGGCAGGTATATCTTTAAGGAAGATATTCCTTACGGACAGCTCCATGATTATATCCTTGCCAGCGCCTCATGCTTCCCAGCTGCGAAATATCAGGAAATCGGCGGCAGGAAATTCATAGACGGCGGATATGCCGACAATCTGCCTGTAGCTATGGCAATGGCTAAAAAACCTGAAAGGATCATCGCCGTGGATCTGCAGGCTCCCGGCAGAGTCATAAGAAAGAACACCGAGGCTGCAGAAAAACATACCGGAGAATTCATACTTATCAGAAGCTGCCATGACCTTGGGAATTTCCTGGCATTCGACAAAGAAAACGCTGAAAGGAATATACGTCTGGGGTATCTGGATGCAATGAAGGTCTTCGGCAGATACCGCGGTACCTTCTGTACTTTCAGAAAAAGCGGATTTGACGAAAACGAACTGAAAGAGGCTGATGCTGCCGGCGATATCTTCGGCGCCGATCCTCTCGAGATATATACGAAAAGAGCATTCGACAGGATGCTGGCCGGGAAACTGGCAGGCGCATTCCCTCTGCCTCTGCTGCCTGAAGCATCCGCAGATCTGAGATCCCTGCTCCCGCATCTTAAAGATACTCTGAGCAAAGAGAACCTTGCGGCATCGATCGCGGCAGATATGCTGAAAAACAAAGAAAAAAGCATTTTTCTCAGCAGTATAGCCCTGAAACACCTGCAGTCGCATATCATGGCCGCACATTATATCTCAAAGAAAAAATGGTTCCTCAAATCTCTCCGGGAAAGCATGCCGGATGAAACGCGGAACCATCTGTCTTCATTCTGATCTTTATTTTCTGTTTTTTTCATTTATCCTGTACTCGAACATTTCTCCGGCAGGCGTCTTGTAAAGTGCTGCAGCTATTGCTGTCGCGATCACCATACCTACCGCAAACTGTCCTATGTTCCACGGTATACCTGCGAGAGGTATAAGCCAGTTACCGTACATGACAGCTTCGGCGAAGTAATATCCCGCGACCATGAAAATTCCTCCCAGGGCCATGCCCAGCAGTTCCATGACAGTTTTATATCCTTTCCTGCCTTTTTTCCCTGCCACTCGCGACAGAAAAAGCCCCATTATAACAGCCATTACACCTTTTATCACCAAAGTCCACGGCGCCCAGGCAGCATAACCTCCCAGTATATCTGCCAGCATGGAGCCCACGCCTGCTGCCGCTGCCCCGTATTTCCATCCCATTATAAGCACAGAAAGAAATATCATAGCATCTCCGAAATGCACATATCCCTGAGTGGCAGGTACAGGTATCCTTATAAGTATTGTAGCCACTATTATCAGGCACATCATCATTGCCGTCATGGTTATCTTCACAGTTCCAGTCTTTTTCATGATTTTCCTTTCATCTTTTCCCGAGCCTTTTTTCAAGCTGTTGACCATACATCTCTTACACATTATAATACACTATATATAAAATACTGTACATAAAAATTACAGAAAGAGGGATCAGAATGGAACTGCAGGAAGTAATCGAAAAAAGGGGAAGCATAAGGAAATACAAGGCCGGCAGCATCCCTGACAAAGATATAAAAGAAATAATAAAGGCTGCAGGCCTGGCCCCCTCGGGCAAGAATATGCAGAACTGGCATTTCGTCGTTATAAAAGATAAAAAAAAGATGGAAGATATCGCGGATATCGTCGTGGCCAAAAATAATATCATCGCCAAAGACATGGATAAAGCAGACAGGAAAAAAGCTGACCGATTCCGCGGATTCTGTAAAAATTTCACTTTGTTCTTTACGGATGCCGCTGTTCTCACAGTAGTCTATTCTGCATTTTATGCCCCATCCGGATATGACGAATACAAACTCACAGGCAGGGATCCGGACAAAGATCTGATCCTCCTGAGAAATCCCGGGATGCAGAGCCTGGGTGCCGCTCTGGAAAATTTCAGCCTGAAGACCGCAGACCTGGGATACGGAAGCTGCTGGATGACCAGCGCAAATTATGCTGCCGAAGAGATCGCCGCATATATAAAAAAAGAGACCGGTTTCGAAAAAGAAGGTTACTTCATAGCCGCTCTGATGTCGATGGGTATCCCCGCAGGAGATCAGAAAAGTCCTAGCAGGAAGGATCCGGAGGACATATATACTTTCGTATGAAAGGCCCCCTGTCCGCCCTGCTGCCGGGATCAGCCTTCGAAATGCCGCTTTATCAAGACATGTCTCACAGAATATATACCGCAGCTGCCTGTGAAAATCCTGTCAGTATCATGGCCAGAAAAGCTGCTGCAACAAAATAGGCAGGCGTGCCCCTCAGGGATCCGGGTATGGTTTCTGTCCTGTCTATACTGTATCTCATTGCCGTGAAAAGGATCGTCACAAGAATCAGGACGGCGCCCTCTCCGGCTGCGGCCGCCAGCGACTGCAGATAAGAACAGTCCTGGCTGATGTAAATATATATCGCACCGGCGACTGCACAGTCGGCAGTCATCATCACTCTCATTCTTCCGGGTTTTCTGGATCCAGGAGAGAACAGCTTCCCCATGAGGAACGAAAACAGATATCCGAACCCTGCCGCCAGCGGTATGAAGACGGTCATGCGGAGATACCCAGTGCCATATGCAGGCAGCAGATATTTCTCCAGAGGCCATGCACAGACAGCGGCAGCGGCCATTGCCAGAGTGATCAGGATTCCCGCTGCAGCGGATATCCCGGCACCGGCAGAAAGCCTGAAAGCAGGATGTACGCCAGGTTTCCCTGCCACAGCTATGTTATTGACCAGTACGAGGCCCACTATTATGACTATTATCGCTTTCATGGCTTTTTTCTCCTTTCGTTCCGGCTTTTATTCCTTTCCTGTCTCTGCTGCGGATATCTGCTTCTCGCCTTTCAGGCACAGCTTCTCACCTGCTGCATCTATATATGGAGTTACGACATTCATTATCAGTACAGCTAATATCATTCCGTCTATATATGTCCCTGACATTCTGACGATCACCGTCAGTATACCGCAGATCAGCCCGAAAACAGCCTTGCCGACAGAGCCTGAAGGTGTAGTGGCGAAATCTCCCGCAAGGTATATCGCACCGAAAACCGATCCTCCCGTCAGTATATGAAAAACCGGATCCTGTCCCGGGATGAGAGCAGCTGTAACGGCTATACCGCAGATCACTGACAGCGGCATCACCGGAGATATCTGTTTTTTCCATATAAGAAACGCTCCGCCTATAAGCAGCGCTATCACGCTGACCGTGCCGAAACTTCCGCTGGTAAACCCAAGGAACATTTCAAAATAAGAGGGGATCTCTTCCAACCGGCCTGCAGCCATCAGCTGAAGAGGACTTGCAGCCGCACCGCCTCCGACAGCAGCCGCTACGCTGGGAAACGGCAGGTGTGCGATATATCCAGGAAACAACAGCATAAGAAAGGCATATCCAGCTGCTGCGGGATTCAGGATGTTTCTGCCGAAACCTCCGAATATCTGCTTGGCACCGATTATCGAAACGAAACAGCCGGTGACAGCCATCCAGAAAGGAAAGCCTGAGGGCAGGAGATATGACAGTATGATTCCCGTAACTGCAGCGCTCCCATCCTTCAATGTATTCGGATGCCGTGTCACGGCATTGAATATGGCCTCGAAAACAATGCACGCCGCAACGCAGACCAGCGTCATCATCGCGCCTCTGCTGCCGAAAATGTAAACGCCGGTAGCAAGCGCCGGGAAAAGCGAGATGCCAACCAGTGCCATGGATTTTTCATTTCTCCGGTTTCCTTCTGTTTTAAATATTTTCCATATTTTCATAACTATAATACTATAACATAAAAATATTTTTTTTCACAGAAAAACGTATAAGTATATACTTGACAAAACAGGAATGAAAAGATATGATCATACCATAATAATTAAAAGATTATTTAATCGTTTTTTGCTTTTACGGAGGCCGGAATGAAGTCACACCTTACTCTTCCCCACGATCACGGCGGCAATACTGCTGAAATATTGAAAGATCAGCCTGCGGACAAAACCTTCGCTGATGTTTCAGCTGTTTTTGCCCTGATCAGCGACAGCACGAGACTGAAGATCTTATGGCTCCTGTGTCACGGAGAAGAATGCGTTATCAATATAGCCGCTGTCATTAAAATGAGTTCGCCTGCCGTTTCGCATCATCTGCGCATACTCAAACAGGCCGGTCTGATAACCAGCCGCAAAGACGGCAAGGAAGTCTATTACACACTTTCAAAGGAAAGGAACGCCGCATTCGTCCACAGTATCATCGATAATGTCATAGAAGAGCTGCGCTGCCAGGATGGAAGCAAAAATAAACGAACTCAAAAATGTTAAAGCTGCAGGATAATTATTTAAGCATGGAGGGCATCCGGATGAATCGTGACAGAAAAAAAGAACTTGTCAGGATCGCTGTCTCCGTTCTGCTGCTAGTCATCGGAGAAGCAGCCCCTCTGGGAGGAAACATTTCTCCGGTCTTTTTTATATGCGCTTATATAACAGCAGGCTACGACACTGTGATCAAAGCTTTCAGGAACATCGCTCACGGACATATGTTCGATGAGCATTTTCTGATGACAGTCGCTACCGCAGGCGCCTTTGCGCTTGGGCAGTGGGACGAAGCTTCGGGAGTCATGATTTTTTTCCTGACGGGACTGTTTTTTGAAAATCTTTCAGCAGACAGGTCCAGGCGTTCGATATCCGACCTCATGGATATAAGACCGGATCATGCAAATCTGCTGAAAGACGGCGCGGAATCCAGAGTGGATCCGTCTGACGTTTCTCCCGGCGACATAATAATAATCAGGCCTGGCGAAAAGATACCGCTGGACGGCATAGTAACAGAAGGTCTCAGTTTTCTGGACACATCATCCCTTACGGGAGAATCCATTCCTGTATCCGTAATGCCCGGCGACTCCGTTACCAGCGGGTGCATAAATATGAACGCTCTTATCAAAGCAAAGGTCACAGCCGGATATGAAGACTCGACTGTGGCCCGTATACTTGATCTTATTGAAAATGCCGGCAGTAAAAAATCGCGTTCGGAAAGATTCATAACCTGTTTTGCCAGATATTATACTCCTGCCGTAGTCCTTGCGGCTGCATTGCTGGCGATCCTGCCTCCTCTCATAATGCCCGGCCAGACATTCGCCACATGGATATACAGAGCTCTGCTTTTCCTTATAGTATCCTGTCCCTGCGCTCTGGTGATATCTGTACCGCTGAGCTTTTTCGGAGGCATAGTCGCCGCATCAAGATCAGGTATACTTATAAAGGGCAGCAACTACCTGGAAAACTTTTCAAAAATAAACACCATGATCTTTGATAAAACAGGCACTCTGACCAGCGGCGAATTTGAGGTCACTTATGTTCACTCCGAAAAAATGGACACCTTTCAGCTGCTGAATCTTGCAGGCGCCTTGGAAAGCTATTCGAATCACCCGCTTTCGAAATGCTTGAAAAAGGCATGCGGGGATCCTGATTCTCTTTCCGATGTGGAAGAGCTTCCCGGGAGAGGGATCAGGGGCAGGAAAGACGGTATCGCCGTTTATGCCGGAAATGAAAATCTTATGAACAGCCTGGGATATTTTCAGCTGCCTTCCGATGAGTATTCGACTCTTATACATCTGGCATCCGAGGACGAATATTACGGATATATAGCAGTAAGCGATACCTTGAAAAGCGATGCGAAACAGACAATACAGCAGCTGAAAGAAAGCGGAGTGGAAAAAACCGTTATGCTCACCGGCGACCGAAGAGTCATTTCCGAAAAAACCGCAGCCGAAACGGGCATAGACGAATTTCACAGCGAGCTGCTGCCCGGAGAAAAGATTGCCGTCACAGAAAAGATCATATCCATGAACAATGTCCGGACGAACAGACATAAAGGGAAAGGCACCGTAGCTTTCGCAGGAGACGGCATCAATGACGCACCGGTACTTGCCAGAGCCGACATAGGCATAGCCGTGGGCGGCATGGGATCTGCCACAGCTATCGAAGCCGCGGATATCGTGATAATGGATGATCAGCTTTCCAAACTGCCCAAAACCATCGACATATCAAAAAAGACCCTGGCCATAGCCAGGGAAAACATCGTATTCACTCTTCTTGTGAAAGCCGCAGTGATGATCCTGGGCGCTGTGGGTATCGCCACTATGTGGGCCGCTGTTTCCGCAGACGCAGGAGTTTCGGTAATAGCGATCCTGAATTCCATGCGTATGATGATTATGCATAAATGACTGTACAGGGATAATGCAGCCTATTCCGGCCTGACTCCCGGGCTCCAGCCGTCATCAGTCTGGCTGCCGCAGTCCATTATATCGTCACAGCTGTATTTGCCCCAGTAATCTCCGTCCTTTACAGCAATGTAGTCGATGCTCAGTACATTTGTCCCGCCTGCGGCATCGTTGCTGAATACCATTCTCGAATTCGACAGCGTCAGACCTGAATCTTTGTAAAGATCGATAAGATCGGAACTGATATATATGGTCTGCCTGTCATTATTGCTGTCGGTGTAGTAAACTTTGTTTCCGCTCTGTTTTATATTGCCCTGGCTGTCGGTATAATAGGCGAATCCGATATAGCTTGTGACTTTTATTCCCGGATATTCTGTGTTCAGTCCGTCGATATAAGGCTTGAAAAGATAATAAAGTATTCTCGCATCGTTCCCCATTGCGGTCTTTTTGTCAGCATCGGAAAGGGACGACCCCGGCTCCGATGTCACGCTCACAAGATCCGATGCAGAATATCCTTCTGCAGTACTGTCCGAAAACATCGTGCTCAGCATCGCAGTGACCGTGTATAACGGGTCGTCGTTATTTCCGCCGCTTCCCGTAACATCTATCGTGACTTCCACTTTGTTCGTGTCCTCCTCTGAAGATGTCATGGAGATGGTCTTGCCGTTATAAAAAGATGTATCATAGACCAGCTGCGCGTCATCCGGAGCATCCGTACTGCCGGATATAAGATATCCGTCTCCGTTCACGGCAAAAAAATTCCCGTCGCATATGACTTCATTTGCCGAAGCGGAAAGCTCGGTGCTTCTGGATGTTTCCGCTCTGATGCTTTCAAGGATGCTGGCTGCGATCTGCTGAGCATCGGACTTCTGGCTGCTTCTGCCGAAGATGTCGCCTATTGGCGAGATCACAGCAAAAGCTACTGCCATCAGGATCAGGCATACCATAAGTCCCACTATTGTTTCCACCAATGTGAAACCTTTTTCCCCGTTACTGCCACTCATCTACCGAAGACCCCCATGCAGACCAGTAACTTCCGCTGTCATATACCTGCCCGTTCTCAACTTCCGTTCCGGTCTGCGAATACCGGTAAAGACCGGTATCACCGTCAAATGCATACACCCTGACATTCGACGCCGAGTCAGTGCTGCCGTAATGAGACAGGGTGAAATATATCCTGTATGCTCCTCCGCTTCCCAGCACGGACCACGACAGATCATCGGCGAAATCCTTTTCGGAACCTGTCAGCCTGCTGTATATCTCATATCCGAAGGTTCCCGGTTCATGGGAATCCACTCCGAAAATGTCTTCTCCCGTATAAGTGTTTCCGCTGCCGTCCGTCACGCTCCCGCTCAGGAGATCCTGAAAATATCCTGCCATATCAGACATAGTCTCATCGCCAAGCTCCTGCTGCGTTTCAGCGCCGTTTCCCCCGAAATATACCAGTGACTCCTGTTTTTTTATCTTTATCTTCTGAAGTATCTTCTTCCCGCCTATATTTATAGTCATGATGCCGCCGGTACCGCCGGTCACCGTATCGTTTTCAGCTGCTTTTATTTCTTTTTCAAGCTTTGCGGCATTTGTGCCGGCTTCTTTGTTCATGTTCACCGAAGTCATGACTACCGCGGTCACCCCCGCCAGTACGACTATGAATATGATAAAACTGACGACAGATTCGATCAGAAGCTCGCCTTTTTTCTCCTTCAGTTTTTTTAAGATCACTCTATGTCCACCAAAGTCCATTCTTCCGACCCCCAGGTCTTCTGTCCGTCAACGATATTCGCATATCCCGAATATGAATATTTGGCTTTTACCCCATAGCTTTCTCTGCTGTTGTATACCGCCTTGAATGAAACGACGAGATTATTTATCGAAACCGTTGCATTCTGAAGGTTTTCTCCCGTACCTGTGCCGGCAGCGGCATCGCTGATAAACGATATCTCCATATTTTTTACGGAAAATCCGCTGATGCTGCTTCCGCTGTCCTGAGAGAACTTCACATTCGCCTGGATAGGTCCCCAGCTTTTATCTTTGACCTGGCTGCCTCCGTTACTGATAAGATCTTCCAGTACGAGATTTTTTATATATGCTCCGAGAGCACCGTCTTGAAGAGACTCGTCTATTACCTCAAGAGAAGATCTTGCGATAAAATAAGCCTGTTTATTGTTCTTTTCTTCATTTGCAGTGCTCAGGTTCCCCGAAGCAGCATAAAGCACCGTGCCGCCTGTTACAAGCAGTATTACGGCTACAGCCATTACTATTGGGATGCTTATCCCTTTTTTGCTTTTAAATATCTCCTTCAAACGTTTCTCCTGATTTTTATTTCCATGGGGTTCTGTGAAAATCATCCCCGAGGCTGCATGATCCCCCGTCTATGCTGGTCAGCGATATATGAGGATATTCATACTTATAAGGCCCTGCCGGATCACTGGTGGTCTGCTCCATGCCGTCGAATTTATGAGATCCCAGAGATGCGGCATTATATGCTTTGACATAGCTTCCGAGGCTTGCTCCCCAGTTCAGCTGCCCCGGCGTGCTGCATGTCGTTTTCAGATATGCTACATCGCTGAGCGCCCCGGAAGTATCCCATACAGCTGTTACCGCCCCGTAATATCCGGAACTGTTTTCTTTTATATTGCCGGCATTATACGAGTCGCTCATATCTGCGCCGCCGTGCATATAGCCTGCAAGGCCCCCTGTATATCCGGTACCTGTGCCGGTGACATCGCCTGTGTTGTAGCATGATGCGATAGTCGGCGTAACGAAATTTCCTGCCAGGCCTCCCGCATATCCGCTGCCTTCCACCGTGCCTGCGTTGTAACTCTCCTGCAGTTTGAGATGTGCCGTCTGAAAAAGTCCTATCAGTCCTCCCGCACAGTATCCGCTGACCTTGGACGCATTGACACAGTATGATATGTTCAGCCCCAGTCCGCTGGCCCACTGGCTGTTCTGCCCCACTATGCCTCCCGTATTGCAGTCGGATGCTCCGGAAGCTGCTGCTGTGAGACAGATGTCGTTTTTAACAGTGCCGCTGTCAGGGACGTATTCGCAGGTCCTGCTGCTCAGTGACTCCGGATTCGCTCCGAAATATGGTTTTCCAAGGATACTGTAAGGTTCGCTTGTTCCGGCACTTACCCCGCAGGCTGTGCCCGCCTCACAGTAAGACACTTCCACACCTCCGTGATCTCCTGTGATCCCTCCGATATTGCTGTCGTCTCCTTCTCCGGTCACCATAGCCGCAGTCATGCATCTGGTAATGATACCGGGACTTACCGGCCACCAGGAATATGATGTCTTGCCGACTATACCGCCGGCATCCCCGTAGGATCCCGTGGATCTTACACGTCCCTTCACGGTACAGTTCTCTATAGTGCCGTAGCTCTCGCCGGCTATACCGCCGGCATACTTTGTGCCGCTTATGAAATACTGCTCTTTATCTGTATCGGAAGCATCGCTGTATGCTGTATAATATTCATCCGTATAGTCCAGCGATACACCATCCACTGTCCCGAAAGCGCCGATCTTATAAAAAAGCCCCGAGGAAGAATCCGTAGCAGTAAGATCATATATGGTGTATGCTTTCCCGTCATATATTCCTTCATATGTTCCCATGAAACCGTTCATATACCCATAGTACGGCGGTATGCTGTACGATATGTCGCAGAGCGGATCGAACTTGAGTATCTTATCGTTCCAGTCCCTGCATGCGAAATTCTGTTTCTGAATGAATTTATTGCCGTACGTATTCAGATATCTTATATTGTTCAGATGCCGCACGCTGTTTATCGTATAGTCTTCTCCGTCTCCGTCAGCAGTCTCGCCTCCAAAGAGCACATCGGCAGTATTGGAAGACACCATTTCCGACGTCCCGCTGAGCGTCGCCTTCATAGTGGCCTGGAGGCTGCCGCTTTCAAGATCGCTGTATTTTTTCGTTATGCTGAAGCTGCTGTATGGAGTATCCAGGACTATGACCAATACTGTCTGCCCGCTGGCTTTGGTCTCTGTATAGATACCGTTGCCGTTTATGGCCTCATCCAGACTTCCGGCCATATTCTTCCACGAGGATGTAGTTACGTTTATTACTTCGTCATTGCCGTTTTCCGGATGGAGAGTTATCTTATAATCATATGCGGACGGTTCAGGTTCCGGCAGTACGCATTCTGCTGTCAGGATGCCGTAATTTTTGCCGCCGTTTATCTCATTGCCCTCCTGTGTGGTCCCCTCGCCGGTCCCGATCACTCCGTCATAGTCCACGAGCTTTATATTCATCGCTTCCATATCGGCTGCCGTTCCGGGGCTTCCGGTACTGTTCACTGCCCAGTAACCCATTTTACCTGACTTCAGTGTGCTTTTATCCCTTATATAGGCATTATAAACTGCACCGGCGCCATATCCTATGCTGCTGTCCTCGTCACTGTAAAAAACCGACAGCACCTTCTCGGTCACTACGTTATATTCCACCTGAACAGTCTCTTCCAGCGAAGCTTTATCTGCGACATAAGGTTCCAGCAGCTTGTAGAGCCTGCTGTCCGATTTTTTTTCGTCTGATTTGTCTATCCGGAGATATACCAGATTGCTGCTGTTGTCTTTCAGTTCTTTTGCGCTCAATGCCGGATCTATCTTATCTGCATCAACAGTCCCGTCATATCCGACTTCATCGCTGTTGCCGGAAGAATAAGCATCTGTTATGGCTGTCTGCGATATCTTGAAAATCGACATAGCCATCGCGTCCCTGGCTTCCTGCTTCATTTTCGATATGTAGCCTGCGATGGAAGGCACAGCAACTGCGGCAATGATCCCCAGTATGACCAGTACCACTATAATCTCAATAAGAGTAAATCCCTTTTCAGTATTTTTTGCTCTTTTTACCGACATTTCCTTTTCCTACAGGCTTAACGCCAGATCCTGTTTGTCTGCCGAAGCGCTCACGGCAGTTTCATTCGTTATTATGCCTGACCTCACGAGTTCCGCAAGATCTGCGTTAAGAGTATGCATTCCTCTGGCGCCTGACGACTGCATCACGGAAGGCAGCTGATGGCACTTGTCTTCTCTTATAAGGTTGGCTACGGCGTCAGTTCCCAGCAGCACCTCAGTGGCAGCTGTTCTTCCTTCCTTATCGGCCCTCGGCAGGAGCAGCTGCGTCACTATGCCTTTTATAACCATGGAAAGCTGACTGCGCATCTGGCCCTGTATCCCGGGCGGGCATGTATCGATTATCCTGTCTATAGTATGGGATGCGCCTGTTGTATGGAGCGTGGAAAGTACCAGATGGCCTGTTTCCGCAGCAGTCACAGCAGTAGCCATGGTCTCATAGTCACGCATCTCTCCCACAAGGATTATATCCGGATCTTCACGCATGGCAGATCTTAAGGCACCCGCAAAGGTGTCAACTGTTTCGCCGACTTCCCTCTGGTGTATCAGCGACTTGTTCTGCTGGAAAAGATATTCAACAGGGTCTTCCACCGTCAGTATATGTTCGGATCTTTGTCTGGATATATGATCGATCATGGCTGCCAGCGTCGTGGACTTGCCGCTTCCCGTCGGGCCCGTTATAAGCACCAGTCCTCTGGGTTCATCCGCAAGTTTTTTCATCACCGGCGGCATATTAAGTTCCTCGAGAGACGGTATCCGGTCGTTTATGATCCTCACTGCCGCTGCAAGGCCGCCGATCTGTCCGTAAATATTGACCCTGTGTCTTTTGTCGCCGTCGAAAGTATATGCGAAATCCTGATCGGAGCCCTTTCTGAGAGCCTCCCTGCGCTCGTCGCTGCACATGGAGAATATAAGCTTTTCCGTTTCATCCGCCGACAGATGATGTTCTGTGAAAAACAGTTTTCCGTTTTTTCTCACAGCAAGCGGCAGTCCCTGAGTGATGTGAACGTCCGAGCATTTTTCTTCCCTTGCTTCTCTCAAGATCTCGTTTACGGTTATCATTTTTTTACCTCAATCCATATAACGGGCCACCTTGTTGAATTCTTCCATGGTTATCACGCCCGAAAGAACGAGTTCTTTTGCGGATTCGTGCAGATCCTGGAAGCCCGCGTTTTCTCTTATATAACTTTCTATTTCATCTATGTCTGCGTTATCAGCGATCATCCTTCTTATTTTTCTGTCGATGACCACGACTTCGTGTACTGACATCCGGCCCTTATATCCGGTATGATTGCATTTCGGGCAGCCGACCTTTCTTTTCAGTCGGGCAGACTTCACTCCGAGCATATGCAGCTCGTCTCCTCCCGCATCATATTCCTCAGCACAGTCAGGACATACCTTTCTGACAAGTCTCTGAGCGACCAGACCTGCCAGAGAGTTTGCCACGAGATAAGAAGGTATTCCCATATCCTTAAGTCTTACTATAGCTGATACCGCATTGTTGGTATGCAAAGTCGAAAAGACCAGATGCCCTGTTATGGCTGCTCTTACCGCTATGCTGGCCGTCTCCGCGTCTCGTGTCTCACCCACCATGATTATATCAGGGTCCTGTCTTAGCAAAGCTCTCAGCCCTACTTCAAAAGTCAGTCCTGCCTGATTGTTCACCTGCATCTGGTTGATGCCCGGAAGGGTCCTTTCCACCGGGTCCTCTATAGTTGATATATTTACTTCACGGTGAGCGATCCTTTCAAGGATCATATAAAGCGAAGTAGTCTTTCCTGAACCGGTCGGTCCTGTTATGTATACCATGCCGTGCGGAGCGCTCAGTATATTTCTGAACTGCGCGTAATTTTTTTCATCCATGCCGAAACGTTCTGCAGCATCTACGATTATATCCTTGTATAAAAATCTTATTACTGCCTTTTCGCCGAATACCGTAGGTATCACGGATACCCTGGCGTTTATCTCCACATTGTCTATCCTGGTCCTGAAGTGTCCGTCCTGAGGAAGACGTCTTTCCGCGATGTCAAGATTTGACAGTATCTTTATTCTGGCTATGAGCGAAAGCTGAAGATTGCCTGACAGCTTTGCCGTCTCCGTGATCACTCCGTCTACCCTGACTCTCACGAGCATTTTCTCTTCGAAAGGTTCGATATGAAGATCGCTGGCGCCCATGTTGTAGGAATGTATCAGAAGTCTGTTCAGCGCCTGCACAACAGGTGCTTCTTCTCCTACTTCTTCGATCTGGGATATCATGTTTTCGGTCAGTCTGGTAACCGTGCTGGCTTTTTTTAAAGCTTCTCTGACGCCAGCTTCATCGTAATTTTTATTTATCGCGTACTTTATATCATCAAGAGTATCCAGCCTGATCCTGAGATTTTTCTGCGTTATCTGGCGGACATCCTCTATTGCATAGAAATTAAGAGGATCGTTCATGACTACGGTAAGCTGGCCGTCACTTTCCTCCACTGCTATCATTTTGTATTTCTCGGCTATCTGTCTCGGTATCCTGGATACGACTTCCGAATCTATATCCATGCTGCGGAGATCCACAAGCTCAAGATCCAGTCTTCGTCCGAGCGCTTCAAGCATCTGCTTCTCTGTGACGAACCCCTTTTCGATCATTATCGCGCCAAGGCGCATGCCTCTGTTGTTTTTCTGATATTCCAGGGCTTCGGAAAGCTGTACATCTGTTATATATCCGTATTCTTTCAATACTTCTCCGATAGGAATATTCCTCACTTTTTTCTCCTTTCAGACAAGCCTATATGCTGTCGTCTGCATGATACAGTTCGAATACGATCTGTACGGTAAAATCCCCGGATGTTGTGCCTACCACCTCGTCTGAAACGCTGGCGCCCTCCACTGAAAACGAGCTGACCCTTATTCCCGGCTCCTCATCTGCCAGCGACAGGAGCTTTATGAACTGAGCGAAACTGCCGCCTGCCGTCACAGTCACCTTATCCACCGTAACTACGGAACCGGAATCGGCGGAAGCCGTATCTGTTTTCTCAGAACTGCCCGCAGCATTATCCGATGAAGTGCCCGAAGACGAACCTGTGTCGCCGGAAGAGTCCACAGTCTGGCTTGACTGGCTGAAGGCATTCGTTCCTGTATCAGACACTCCGATCTCCAGCGACTGCGGTGTCAGACCGCTCTCCTGTACGATGCCTGTGATCAGTTCGTCCGTTTTCTCGTTTTCCATAGTCTTAAGAAATTTCTTCTTCGTTTTCTGTATGTTCTGCTGGATCTTATCCATCTGCTCCAGCGAACTGGTCTTCTGGGATATGACAGCTTCCATTTCGATCTTCTGCGCTTTGAGTTTCTGGTACTTGCCGTCCACACTGCTGTTCCAGCTGGCTAGAGGTTTTATCACGAAAATAAGTCCCACAGCCACAACAATGAAACTTGCCATTATATATATCAGGACCTTTTCCCTTCTGGTCAGTTTGCTGAACATGGTACCCTCCTTTAATAAGCCGATGATTTTACCATACAGGTTATTGTCACATTGTAACTGCCGCTTTCACCGGTATAGCCTGTATAATCTATCGCTGAAAAACTGGATATCTGTCTCAGTCCGGAAATCAGCGAAGGTATATCATCCACTGCAGAAGTTTCTATATTTATGACCATCGTTCCTGTGGATGCATCAAAAGTGCAGCCTGTTACGGTAGCACTGCTGAGACTGCTGCTTACTTCATCCATCAGCGATGCCGTCGCCTGCGGAAACGAGGATTTGTTTTTCTGCGCCTTCTGCAGCTGACTGTATATAGCGGCTTTGCTGTCTCTCGCGCTGCAGTTGGTCTTTGCCTGCTGATACTCAGCTATGTTCGAAGGGTCAGATACGAAAGCTTCCAGATCCTTTATCTGAGCCTTTTTGTACAGAGCCATTCCGGCTAAAACAGAAGAAATGATCACGACTGCCAGGATCACAGACCCCAGCGGTATTATGACTTTCCTCCGCATCCTCTTTCTGTTTTCTTTTTCCGGATCATAATTGTATCTTATACCTAGATTCTACGTCAGTACTTCAAAAAGCATAATCAAAGCCTTGATAAATATGCGTTCCTTCGAAATTCAGCTTTCACCCATTGGGTGAAAGAAAAGTGCTCAAAAATATGTTAAATTATCAGC
>Ga0183096_1000344_pt1 | contig 69829 bp, 63 predicted proteins | sample Biomet5_FD_127791 | JGI IMG/M metagenome (GOLD analysis project Ga0183096, IMG submission 127791) | Microbial communities from bioreactor (seeded with sewage sludge) at LBNL, California, USA - Biofuel metagenome 5 (version 2) (version 3) | ecosystem: Engineered > Bioreactor > Anaerobic >... | reverse complement strand
TGGCTTGCATTGACATGCGCTGGATTGATGATATTATTATTTTATCAATGAGCCGGCCATTTTCAGCCGGAACGTTATTTCTAACAAACCATAGAAGAGCTAATTACAGAAAAACTTTCACACTCCCTTCATAGACTTCTGCCGGGACTGCGGATGGGAATTTCTGTGCGCCGACACTGTCCTGAATATATTCGTTTCTTCGCTGTCTGATCCGGTGCCTGTAGAGACCGATCCTGCTATGAAATTCGAGAATATAAATCAGGCAGCAAAAAACTGGGAGATCATACCCGGCGCTGTTATTCTGGCTCTGTTTCCATGTTTTGTATTCTGGATGACATACTGTCACTTTCCTGCGCTTCTTGTATCTACTTTGCTTTTTACGAGTTTACTGGTCACGATACTCCTGGAAATATCCATATCAGTATCGATCCTTGATTACATACGCTGGCATAAGACCGCAAAGCATAAAATCTGTACCGGAAATGACTTTCCCTGCCATCGAAGCGGACTGAAACTGTTTTCCGTGATACTGTCGCTGGCAGCGGTTACAATAATTCTGGCGGCGGTGATCTATACACTTTTTGTTCCCGACAGCTCAGAAGCCACGCTTACTGACTGCAAATACTTTTTAATAATTTTGCTTGCCCCATTTGTGATTTCTCTGATCACCACAGTATACGAAACTGATAATGATTTTCTTTTAAAAAAAATCATAGAGAATGTCAAAAGGACCTGTCTCTATGAATATAAAATCAAAAATTACGCAGGTTTTCACGCAGAAAAAATATATTACGTACAGGAACACTATGAAGATGAGAATGAAATCGATTCTCACTATATCATCTGCTATAATGACAAAATAATCCAGCTCGACTACTGCGGCGGCAGGCTGAACTGCAGGCAAATGGAAACAGTGTACGAAAAATTTTAAGAAGATCTCCGCTCCGTCGGAAAGATCGTCCTCGGCAGAGCTGCTGAAAACGACTGCATATTTAGTTTCCCCTGATATTGCGTAACGATAAAGTTTGTTATATTATATGTATGAAAGGTAAAAAATATGGATAACAAAAGCAATTTCAGGAGAGGTTCCGTAGAACTTCTGGTCCTTCATCTTCTGAAGGAAAAAGACTGCTACGGCTATGAACTTACGCAAAAAATAAAAAAGCGTTCCGGCGGTGCTCTGGTTATTCCAGTAGGATCACTGTATCCCGCGCTTTACAAGCTTATAGACAACGGATATATCTCTGACTATAAAAAGCAGGCCGGCAAGAGACTTATACGCGTGTATTATCATCTGGAGCCTGCCGGCGAAGAGAGACTGGCACTTCTTCTGGAAGACTATTACGCCACGAACAAGGGCATACGCAGCATACTGGATGACGGCACAGCCTGAAAATATCAGCCGCGACAAAAAGTGACCCGGCATATGCCGGGTCATATTTTTTTATTACTGTGCTTTTAAAAATCCACTTCTGTTCCGTAATAGATGCAGGTCAGCAGTTTTTCCATTTCTGCGGGTGTTATCGCTCTTGGATTAGATCCTGTGCATGCATCGCTGATAGCCAGTTCCGCTATTTTAGCAACCTTTTCCCTGAACTCATCTTCCCTTATGCCAAATTCCTGCAGTGTCCCGGGTATGCCCAGTTTTATATTGTACCCGTCGATCTTTTCGCATAATTTACCGACACATTCGCTGTCGGTGCCTGTTATGCCGACACTCCTTGCTATATCAGCATATCGGCCTTCCGCTTCCTTTGCATTGAATCTGATCACATACGGAAGGTATATCGCATTGGCGCATCCGTGAGGTATATGCCCTGTGGAAAAAGCCGCTCCGGTCTTATGGGCCATCGAATGCACGATGCCAAGGAGCGCATTGCTGAAAGCTTCTCCAGCAAGACACTGTGCATAGTGCATCTGTTCTCTGGCTTTCATGTCTCCTTTGAACGATGCCGGCAGATATTCGAATACCATCTGTATAGCTTTGACGGCAAGAGGATCGGTAAAAGGCGAATTGAAAGCGGATACATATGCTTCTATGGCATGTGTCAGCGCATCCATGCCTGTATGTGCCGTAAGCGCCGGCGGCATGGTCTCTGCCAGATCCGGATCCACGATCGCGATATCCGGCGTTATATTGTAATCCGCCAGAGGATACTTCACGCCGGTGGCATAATCGGTTATTACCGAAAATGCAGTTACTTCAGTAGCCGTGCCTGATGTGGATGCGATAGCGATGAATTTAGCCTTCTGTCTCAGTTCGGGAAATGAAAAAGGCTGAATGATCGCCTCAAACGAAGTGTCGGGGTACTCATAGAAGACCCACATCGCCTTTGCCGCATCAATAGGAGAGCCGCCGCCCATGGATATTATCCAGTCAGGCTGAAACTCGCGCATCATCTCCGCACCTTTCATAACCGTTTCCACAGAAGGATCCGGCTCTACATTCTCGAAAAGCGCCGTTTCGATCCCGGCTTCCTTAAGATATGCAAGCGCCTTGTCCGCAAAGCCGAATTTTTTCATTGAACCGCCGCCCAGAACCAGGACGGCTTTTTGTCCCCGGATATTCTTCAGTTGTTCCAGAGAACCTCTGCCATAATATATATCTCTGGGTAATGTGAATCTTTTCATTGTTGTTTCCTCCATTTCTCATATTACTCCCGGTCATATTATGGTATAACTTTCAATCGTTATTTTTTTAACTATCGAAATTATAACTTATGTATACTGTATTTTCAATACCTGTTTTCGAAAAAAAAATAGTCAGAAAAAACTTTTTCTCAGGCACACTTGTCATACCTACTAAAAAAGCCTGTAATGACTGAATTACAGGCCTCGCCCTGATTTGTGCTATCTGTGTTTTTTATTATGATTATCGTTTACTGCTATACTTCAGGATCATTTTTCCCCAAGGCCAGCAAAGACTTTTCCGGCCTTGACAATTTTTTTATCAAAGCCTCTCTTTTCAGCGCTGCAGAACGTGTTCCGCAGCATTCCTCATATACCAGGCTGACCGGCCTTCGGCTCTTCGTATATCTGGCGCCGCTGCCGCTGTTATGCGCTGTAAGCCGGTGCTGCACGTCATTGGTGGCGCCGGTATAAAAAGTCCCGTCGCTGCACTGCAATATATATACATGCCAATCGTCAGAAGCTGCCTTCCTTATCATATCCATTTCCTTCGTAAATTCAGTTGTCTGTACTTTCACCGGCATCTGATCTGACGTTTATTCGCTGCAGCCTTTCAGAGGCCTGAAATTGAGTTCCTGACTCTTAATGGTGACTCTGGTCATTGGCGGTACCGAACTGGTTATGAAAACGTTGCTGCCTACTACAGCGCCTTTTCCTATCACAGTTTCGCCTCCGAAAATAGAAGTTGCCGAATATACCGTGACCTCATCTTCAAGCGTCGGATGCCGCTTTTTTCCGCTGAGACGCTGACCGCCCCTGGTTGAAAGAGCACCTAAAGTAACGCCCTGATATATCTTCACATGGTTCCCTATTTCCGTAGTTTCGCCTATGACTATGCCGGTACCGTGATCTATGAAGAAGTGGTGTCCTATTTCTGCCCCCGGATGTATATCGATGCCGGTGATGCTGTGAGCATGTTCTGTCATCATCCTGGGTATAAGAGGCACTCCCATTTTATGCAGTTCATGGGCTATCCTGTAGACACTTATCGCGTATATGCCCGGATATGCGAAAATGATCTCATGTTTGTTCCTTGCCGCCGGATCGCCTTCAAGCGTGGCTTCGACATCGGTATGAAGGAGCCTTCTGAGATCGGGTATCTTCCTGACCATCTCCTGAGTGATCTGCTCTGAACGCATATCCGCATCCTCTCTGAATTTTTCAGTCGCCTCATTGTCATGAAGCAGTGCATAATATATCTGCTCATGGAGTTTGTCTCTGGCAGTGAAAAGCAGCGCGCCGATATAATATTCGATATTCGTGTCTTCAACGCTCTGTTTGTCGAAATACCCCGGGAACAATATGTTCCGGAGGACCTCGATGATCTCCATGACAGCATCCTTTTCAGGCAGATATCTGGGATGCGTTATATTTTTATCCGAAATGCTTTTCAGTTCTTTTATCACTGATGACGTCAGTTTGTTGAAATCATGATTATTTGTTCTTTCCATTGGAGTTTCTCCGTAATAATATTTACAGTTCAAGAATAATTGAATCTTTTTCAGTCTACATCAAAATCCTTATAAATTCCAGTATATTTCGATATTCCGGGAAAACAGCCATATATTTATACAAACTGATTGATTTTTTTATTTTTATAGGCGCATAATATATCATAATAAAAATATACGGAGGTGGAGACAGTGGAAACAAAGACCATGGCACAGCTGGTGAATATCATCCTGGATGATGAAGAAGATAAAAAGCTGGAAGAAGAAGAAATAATACATCTGCTGCTGGAGCGCAAGATCTCAAAAAACACAGATCATATACATAACCAGAACCTGGCGTTCGGTGCCAGGATGGCTGACCGGATCGCGAAGCTGGCCGGCAGCTGGACCTTCATATTCATTTTCATAGGGTGCCTCGTTCTGTGGATAGTGCTCAATATAATCATGCTGACCGGGGCCTTCGACCCCTATCCTTTTATCCTGCTCAATCTGATCCTCTCATGTGTGGCTGCCATACAGGCGCCCGTCATAATGATGAGCCAGAACAGACAGGAAGAAAAAGACCGGGAACGCTCCCTCAATGATTATAAGACGAATCTTAAGTCGGAGATCATAATCGAGGATCTGCATCAGAAGCTGGATCAGCTTCTGGTGAATCAGGAAAATATGCTGGAGAAATTCGAAAAAGCGGAGAAATATAACAGGAAATCGTCACGGTCTGCAGAAAAAAACATATGAAACAGATCTGAAGGCAGGATCTTTCAATATGTCAGCAGCTCGCCGAACACCTTTACGGCAAACCTGTCTGTCATGCCGGATATATAATCGAGAACAGCCTGTATGTATATTTCTTTTGTCTCCAGGCATCCGTATATCTTAAGGTTTTCACATTTCAATGCAGTTTCCTTCATCTGACCGGACGGGACGATCTCCGGATCACAGTACTTCACAAGATACTTTTCGAAAGTATCTGTCAGAAGCGGATAAAACCTTTTGTTCTTTTCGAGAGCCTCCCACGAGTAGATGCCCTGATAGGCAGCAAGCAGAGTATCGAAGATCTGCATTATGACAAGTTCCGAATACTCCCTGAACGGAACAAGTCTTTCGTGGCCGTAAATGTATTTATAATTGAATTTTTTCAGTTCATTGATCTGTTCCAGGAATCCGGGGCTGAGACATATTCCCTCTTCAGGTGAGCTGTGTTCGCATATGTCTATTATCAGATTATGCATTATCACTGTGGTATTCAGCACTTTGTCATCATTGACCCGTGCCATCCGAACAAGTTCCGCTTCCCTTGCCCTGTCAAGAAAACCGAGGTTTATAGCATCTTCGATATCTCTTCCTATATAGGCGATCTTGTCGGATATCTTTACCACGCAGCCTTCCCATGTCGCCGGCTGATACTGCCCCGGCGACAGGAAATCATCCAGCCGGATCAGATCTTTTCTGGGCGCAAGACCGTTTTCGTCCAGTTCACCGCAGTGTGAAATTATGCCGTCACGCACAGCATAGGTAAGATCCAGATTCCTTAAGACTTTATAGTTGTCTTCCAGCAGTTCTATCTTGTCCACGAAGCGAAGTCCGTTCTGCTCATGCCAGAAATCTTTTTTCAGATATTTCTTCGTCAGTTTGCGTATGACAGTTTCCCCCTGATGGCCGAAAGGCGCATGGCCCAGATCATGTCCGACTGCTATGGCCCTGGTGAGTTCGCTGTTGAGTCCAAGGTATTTTGCTATAGTGTCGCTGACGGATTCCACATGAAAAACATGTTCCATCCTGGTGCAGATATGATCGTTTTCTATGTTGAAAAATACCTGAGTTTTATGTTTCAGGCGCCTGTAAGCCAAAGAGTGAAGTATGCGGGTGTAGTCCCTCGCGAATTCGCTTCTTATATCATCAGCCCTGCTGTACAGCCGGGCCGGACGCCGGATGAGTTCCTGCCATTCAGGGTTACTGTCATCAGCAGCCACATCCGCGAATATGTTTTTACCCATATTTTTTCTCCTGACATTCATATCTCTCATATGATACCATACCCGTTGGGACTTCAGCTGTCATTTAAGCACGAAATCACCCATGTTGCCTTCTTTTCCTGATGTCAGGACTTCAGTCTCGCCGTAATTGAATGATTTTTTTCCCTGCGGGTTCAGCAGCGGCTGATATCTGTATATCAACGCCGCCCGGGCTCTCGATCTGTTGTTTTCAGCTTCGATAGATGCATAATTGAAGCACAGTAACTGATGACCGCCTAAAGCCTCTCTCCATTTTAATTTTTTTCCAAGCTCAGGGATCTCATTTTTCATGTCATCCGCCTCGCCTATATATAATAATTTTTTGATGCTGACAGTCGATTTCCCGGATTCACTGTTGACATGACGGACCGAAGCATATACGCAGTATATCCCGGATCCCTCCGGAAATCTTTTTATTCCCGGTTCGAGATAAAATCCTTTGAATTCCAATGATATAGTTCTCATATTTCACCTCCGGTATGGTCAGCTATCAGAGTGTCGGATATTTTTGTCCAGGCCTGCTGTGTTTCAGTGAACTGTCTGTAATGGGCCTTCACATTCCTGTCGTATCGGTCCAGTTCTGCTGTAACATTATTGAAATCAGAGCATGAGAAATATTCACAGACTTTCGGCAGCACGGCTTCAAGGCCCTTGCGTATATCTTTGATCCTTCTGCAGTAATTTTCTCTGTCTGTAATATACAGCAGAAGAGGCTTGTACCTTATCCAGCCTATGCAGGCCCGGTAAAAACGTCTGATTATATTTTCGGAATCAGCTTTTATATGATTCAGTTTTATCGGCAGTACGCCGTCCATCAGATGACGATATGTCGAAAAGCCGTCATGGAAGGTATAACACGGTACGCGCAGCACTTTATGCCTGCTGAGACATGTGCTCAAAAAAGTGTCTTCGCCGCGGGCATTGGGAGGATTATAAAAAGGTTTGACCCTGCACGGCCGTGTCAGATTGATGCAGAGATTGCTTCCGGATATGAATTTGGAATGGTTTTTCTCCCGGACCTCCACTGCGTTATCGCTTGTCAGGACTTTTGTGTCGGCATATGTCACCCCGCCGTTGTCCATAACAGACCGGATAGCGTCCCAGTTGATGATATCGTTGCTGATGCACTCGATAAACAGGCGAAAATCTTCTTCCCGCATGATGTCGTTGAATTCCATATAAGGTATCGGAGAGACGTATCCGCAGTGATATCCGTTGGTAATATCAGCATCCTCTATGTTGCTGAGATGTGTCTCGAGAACGTGCTGTCCGCCCCATATGGCTGAAGAACGGGTATTGGTCACTGCCAGCGGATATTCATCGTCGTCCAGAAAAATGAGATAGTCCATATCGTTTTTCATGGCCGTATAAAGAACTATGTTGCGTTTGCCTGCATACCCGCTGCCGAAAACACATCTGGCTTCCTTTTCGCTGACGATATTTCTGTCTATAAGATCATCGATATCGCTCTGTATGGCTTTCCTGCCTATGAAATAAGTCTTATCGATGAGTTCGAGCAGATTTTTGCTTATATTCGTATAATCCGTCTTCCTTGTCCTGGAATATTTCAGATCGTAAGCAGTAAAAAGATTTAGGCTTATGTCTTTCTCTGATATAAGACCGCTCTCCAGACAGTTATATATATTTGTTTTCAATACTTTCTGGAAACTTTTACGACCGGAAACGAACCCGATACCTACATTTATTTTCCTGTTTTGTTTCAATATGACACTTCCCCCCTGTAACCCACCGGTATACACCAGGCAAGAAGGTAATCCCATATTGCACGAAATGTCCGATCGAATTTTACAGAATAATACTACATACTTATATTACCACAAGAACATAAATATATCATTATATTTATGTCTCAGCTGATTTTTTATCTAAACTTTTATAGATAATATCAGAAAACTATCATACTTTCGAAAAAAAAATGTTAATATGAATAATGTATATGACGGAGGCCTTTTGATGCTTTTAAAAAATATAGTGATCCTTTATCTTTTATTTATGGCTATATTGACTGTTTACTGGGCCGTCCGCGTACGGACGCTTAACAAATCGGACTATGCCCTTCCAATGCTTTTTCTGTGCATTGCCGTATGCTTTTATATAATCGGTTATGCGATGGAACTCCAGTCGGCCGGCATAGCGGATATCATATTCTGGAACCATATAGAATACATAGGCATCCCGTTCGTATCTGCCTTATGGCTGACAGCCGCCCTTATGTATACCGGTCACTTTGCCCGCTACAGAAAAATATTGCTGGCAGCGATATATCTGATCCCGGTGATCACGATGATCCTCCGCTTCACTAATACATACCACCATCTTTATTTCGCTTCGACAGCTTTCCTGCAGACTGCCGATGCCCTGATCTTCGTAAAAACACCCGGGCCCTGGATGCATGTACAGCTGTTTCATTCCATGGCTATGATATTGCTGGCAATGGGGCTGTTCGCTTATGACGCCGTAAAAAACGACGAAAAACAGACAGGCAAGATCTTTCTGGTGGCGGCTGCATCCGTTTTTGCTGTCACAGGTCTGCTTTTCAGTATGATCAGACCTTTTGGTCTGCATATAGATTATATGGCCTGCTGCCTGCCAATCGCATGCGTAATGGTCATCCTGGCTATTGCGAGATATGATTTTCTTGAGGCGAAATCCGTTGCCCGAAGCAAAGTCTTCGAAGCAAACAGCGACGCCATTCTGCTGGTGGACCGCGAGAACAGGATCCTTGATTACAACAACAGTGCAAAGCAGCTTTTCGAAAACATGGGCGTACGCATTGAATGCGGCCATATGCCTCCCGAACTGTCCGGCAATATACCGGCTCTGCACAAGGGCATAACTTCATCAGGAACAAGGGTGATAGAACTTTCCGAAGGTCCGCAGGAACAGTATCTCGAGGTATCCACCACTGATCTGCATGACATCAGCAGCTCACGCGTACAGATCAAAACGATCCGCAACGTCACTGAAATATATCAGCTAAACAACAAGCTGCATCGGTATGCAATGACAGATGAGCTCAGCACTCTGAACAACCGCAGATCTTTTATAAAGCTTGGGCAGCAGCGCCTGTCGGAAGCGCCTGCCGATGCAGACGGCAGCATATATCTTATAATGCTGGATCTCGATCATTTCAAGTCAGTAAACGACAGACACGGCCATGCTGCAGGCGATCTCGTCATACAGGAATTCGGCCATATACTCAAAAGGCACTTTGACTCCGATACACTTATAGCACGGCTCGGAGGCGAAGAGTTCGCGATACTGCATACGGACTGCGGAGACAGGGAAATACTCGATAAACTGAATACCCTTCTTGAAAACGTAGAACAGTACAGATTCGGATACCAGAGCAAGCAGCTTAACGTTACCGTAAGCATTGGGATCACAAAAAGGCAGCCGGGCCAGGATCTCAGCAGCATGATGCGCCAGGCCGACAAAGCTCTGTACGACTCCAAGGCCCAGGGGCGCAACCGTGTCACTATGCTGTAGATATATCATATCTGTTATGTTATGATTTATATATAAGATTTTTCTATCGTTATATAAGGAGGGCATCTCATATGAAAATCATTACTGTTATCGTCGGAATAATCCTTGCGGCAGCCGGGATATACTGTTTCGTGACCCCGATCGCCACATTTGCATCTGTAGGCTGGATAATAGGGATAGTACTGCTTATAGCCGGGATCAACCTTATCATCAATTACTTCACCATGCGCAGATCGGACAACGTATACGCCTGGGATCTTTTATTAGGCATAATCACGATTTTATTTTCTCTTTTCATTTTATACGGACAGTTTGCACGACTGGCATTGGATTCTTTCATAATCATACTTTTCGGCGTCTGGATACTGGTAAGCGGTATAAGCCGGATCGTTTCAGGCATGAAAATGAAAAAAAACAGGGTAAAAAATTCTTCATGGCTCTCGGCAGTGATACTGGGAGTCCTTTCTGTACTGGCAGGCATATACGGATTCGTCAATCCTATGGTGTTTGCTCTTACTATCGGCTGGATCATCGGTTTCGTCATAATACTGAACGGCATAAACCTTCTCAGTTTCGGGCTTTCCATGAACAGCGGGAAATGAATGAAGCATAATGCGTTAAAAGACCTGCATCCGTATGGATGCAGGTCTTTTGTCCGAAAAGGCTCCCGCCCGGCAATGCCCGCGGAAGCCTTTTTTAATACCTCAGATCAAAATGTTATGAGCTGGTGACGGCTGCTGTTATAATATCTCATGTTGGACAGGTTTTTCTGTGTCCCGTATGCAGGATCCAGCGCAATGAACTTTTTGATAGAAACATTCGACGACGTGGTCCCCGATACATAGCCTATAACCGCTACATAATGATTGTTTCCGGTGTATCCGTTCTTCACCTTAAGTATACAGGGCCTCCCTTTTTTTATCTGCACAAGGGCCGCTTTATAGCATTTTTTACTGCTGCTGTATAAATGTGTAGTTCCGCCTGCCTTGTACCAGTAAGCACAATACGTTCCCGATCCGTACTGCTTTATTATCCTGCTTCTGATAGACGAATATCTGCCTTTATCGAACTTCCCGTCTAATACTGCTCTGGAATATGCCATAGAATATATACCGCACGGTCCCGACACCTTCTGACTGCCTATAGTCTTTATGACTCCCTTATTATATGCTATGACCTGCCCGCCGGAAGATGTTGATGCATAAGCATCTCCGGGCAATATATATATACTGACAGTTAAAATGATCAAAATAAGCAATAAGCCGTTTTTCCTGTACTTTTCAGCCAACATTACCGTCTCCCTCCATGCCCTTCTTAACATTTTCATATAAGAAGGCCGGCTTTTTTCTGCAACGCTTATTACTATATGACATTTCAGTCATTATTGCAATTATATATAAAATTTTTCACAATTTCTTCAAAAACTAAAAAAACGGCAGTCCCGCAAACGGATTTTTCTGTTTTATCATTGATTTTTTCTGTTTTAGGTATACTATAAACAAGACACAGGCGCAGTCACATGCTTCAATGACATATGGATATCATGATAAAAAACGTCTTGAACAAACGGTGTACATGCGGACCGGCACAAAAGCTGAATCATTGAAAAAAGGAAAGAATACGTCAATGCTTAATAACGATTTTGAAAAATGCTTAACCGAAAAATTAAAAAGACGCAGGTCGATATGGCTGATCGCACTGATATTATGGGTCACGTCACTGATCATGGATTTTTCGAATATCTCATATTTTTTATGGATCTTAAGCGCCGTCCTGATCCCCGTCTCGATCTGGCAGATCCTGAGGATAAACAAAAAACTGAAGTCACGTCTGGAAAAACGGAAATAAAAATTCACTGCCGGAACAATAGGATCTCCTTTAATGCAGCCATCCAAAAGTCCTTCCAGTAATTCACCGATCTGTCTTTACCGCCGGCTGTGATCCTTATATATGTGATCTTATCGTCAGGAGTTTCATTCCCGGTAACATAGCCGAGATCAGTAAGGATATGTATTTCCCTGATTATCTCGTCTTCTGCGTATCTACCCTTCAATTCATGCCGTATGGCAGCTGTTTCCGCTGAAGAATCATCAGATACTCCCTTGTCCTGTGCGTTTTCGCAAACTGCGTCTATAGCTTTCAATATCCTGTACTGCCTGTATGATATCATGCGCTCGACCTCCGTAAAACGATCCATTATCACGCCGCCGCATTTGCATTGATCTGATCTATAACACCTCGGATGCCGTTCCAGACATTCAAGTCAGTAAAAAGTTCTGCAACACTGCCTTTATATGTGAACATTTATTCATCCTCCCTGTTCCAAATGTACGATGTGTATCTTCCGTTGCCAATCTTTATGATATCGCTGCTTGCCTGAAGGTCTCTCAGAGTTCTCTGCACAGTTGTCTGACTGATATCCGGACACCTTTCCATGATCTCTGTTTTTGTGATTTTTCCGTAAGTCCCTTTGATCACTTCCCTGATCCGTTCAGGTTTTGATGATCCTCTTGTAACGGAGAGCATCATCCGGCCTACGAAATCACGATATGCCACCATAATGATTCCCAGCATATACTCAACAAATGGGATATAGTCATTTTCTTCCTCATGCCATCTGTCTGAACTCTCCTGAAGCTTGTCGTAGTATGTCTCTTTTGTATCATTTATAAGTTTCTCGATGCTGATATACTTTCCGACGGTGTAATTACTTCTGTATAAGAGCAGCAACGTAAGCAGTCTGCTCATCCTTCCGTTACCGTCAGAGAAAGGATGGATGCAAAGGAAGTCCAGAATGAACATCGGGATAACAAGCAGTATATCGATCTTATCACTATGACTCGCTTTTTCATACGCATCGCATATTGCTTCGATCGAGCCCGGCGACTCCCATACTTCGACAGATTTGAAGCGGACACTTTCGTTTCCCTCTGCATCGATCTCACCTATTATGTTGTTTGCAGCTTTGTAATTTCCGCCAATCGAGGAGCCTGAGAATTTATATATATCCCGGTGCAGCTGTAATATTAAAGAAGGCTTTACCGGCAGAAAATCGTAGTTCTCATGTATCGTTGTCAGTACATCCCGATATCCGGCAATCTCCTTCTCGCTTCTGCTTTTCGGCATCGTTTTGTCCATAACGATCTTCTTAAGGCGATCACTACTTATATGAATACCTTCGATCCGGTTCGATGCATCCGTACTTTGAATTTTTGCTACATTCATAAGATAAGCAAGCGTATCCGGCTTTGCTTCCATGAACAGACCTTGCTGTCCTTTATATTCATGGATCGTTGTCAGAAGAGATACGATTTCTGGCGTCAGAAGCTCTTTGCATTTATTTTCATAGTTATAATCATGCATATAACTTCTCCATTTTTTGTTTCATTTAGTCAAATCTATCAAAATGACTAAATTAAATTATATGGCGATGTTTTGCTTATGTCAAGTACCAACTTGGTCATACATTATAAAATGACATAGTTGGCTTTTGGTATAACCAACTTGTTCTACTGCATCAGTTTTTATAGAAAAACACAACAGGGACTTGCCCTGTCGTGATTTTTGGCGGACAATGCCTCTGCCTGTCTCCGCAAGTTTGTTGATTTTCAAGGTTTGAGGCAGCCTTGTTGCCTTTATTTTGACTAAAAGCCCCTCATCTACGCGATGAGGGGCAGGAATTCTGTTTCATTTTTTATAATTATATCTATATGAAAAGATTGCACATAACCAAACATTATTTATCCGCTGTTATTGAATTGACAACTTTTTCAAAATCCTCTATCCCCACAAAATCTGTCGATGAGAACTGCATAATTATTACTCCTTCATCTGTTTCAAGCAACAACTCCCTATATTCAAATGTCTGACCTTTTATATCCCTGTTATATACAATGCTTGCCACATCCATGGTTTCAATCGTCTCCATTGTTTGCTTGTAATCCCTTAAATATGTTCCCTCTTCCTCCTCTATTTCAATAGCAGATTTCCTATCTTTAAGTGCTTCAGTCAAATCAATACCGCTTTCAAATATAAGACCCAGGCATCTCGTCGGTAATTTGTTCTCTTCTTGCCATTCCGCAAAAGCTACAGAAGAATCATCAAATTTCACATTAGGCTTTTGCCATTCTTTCGGAATTTGAAAATTTATACCATGAAAAGAGACACTCTGATTAGTGTCTTTATCAAATTGTGATCGTTCCTCCTGCCCACATGAACATAAAACAAAACACAAAATAGTTATGATCACAATCAACAACTGCTTTTTCATCTTTTATTACCAACTAACTGATATTGTCTTTTCATTGATTCCCCCGATTATCACATTATACTCCGCTGCAGGTTTGCCGGCAATGAAAAAGCCCCGGGTATCCCGGGGCAAAATAAAATTTGCATAACCCAAATTAAAAAGTCATATCCTAATAACAAACACATTTCTTACCCTAAACTTGTCCTTTTTGTTTATACTATTACTTATTTTTGTATATTAAAAACCCTTGTAATCCTGTAATCGCAAGGGTTTCATGATGGTGGAGAATACGGGGCTCGAACCCGTGACCTCTTGACTGCCAGTCAAACGCGCTCCCAGCTGCGCTAATTCCCCTCATCAGCGGGCATGCCGCTTATGATGTTATGGAGCTACCGGCCGGAGTCGAACCGGCCACCTGCACGTTACGAATGTGCTGCTCTACCGGATGAGCTACGGTAGCGAATCAAAAGCCGCCCTATGCGGCCTACTCTGAAATTCTACTATAACACTGCCATGCAAGTCAATATCAAATTTTCTCGTATCTGCATCCCTCAAAAGAAAGGTCGAATCTGCATATCCCGCGGTATGAACAATATGTGCATGATGATACATCGCCCATTTTTCTGGGGCGGATGCTTATGTCTCCCTGAACGATATCGCGGCACATCTGATCGACTTTGCCGCATACATCGTCCAGCAGCTGATCGAAGTCGTCTTCACTGAGCACGCGGTTCCTGCTGCGTAGCGAAAATATGTCCTGACTGCCTCCGGTAATGCTTTCTATCACTTCCGGCCTGTCCACGATTATGCCGTCCATGCGGAATGTTTTTGCAACTTCTTCCGCTATACGCTGGCGAAGTTCGTTATTGCCTATGCCTTCCGCATCTATCAATGGCTCCTTTACATGAAAATAAAACGTGCCTGCAGGGGTACGGCCGTTTCCGGACGCCGCACGGAGATAAAGCATCAGCTGGAGCCTTATTCCGGCTCTCGCTTCTTTTTCGTCATATCGGTCGGAGCCGGATTTGTAATCTATGACTTTTACATTGCCTCCCGGCATGATATCCACACGGTCTATTTTTCCTTCTATATATATGCTCTCCGCATCCCCGCCGGGCAGAGAAACTTCTATGGGCGGCATGGCTTTTCCGCGGCCGAAAGGTTCTTCGAATGCCATGGTCTCGATCTGGCCGCTGCGGACATGCTGCACTATGACCCATGCAGTCTGACAGCAGAGTTCACTGATACGGCCGCTCCTGTATTTCTCTTCCCCGCCGCTGCTGAGAATGCCTTCCAGATAATCCTTTTTCTTTTTCTCCAGAAAATCCATGACTATACTGTCGCATTCTTCCCTCGTCACGTTCATCCACGGAGATGTGCCGTCAGTTACGGGCATGTCTCCCGTAAGGGTTCCGGCAAGCAGACGGAAACAGTCGTGATAGATATCTCCCATTTCTATGGGCCCGATCTCGTATGCTCTCTGTTCCTCCGGCCGGAGGCCGTAGCGTACGAAATGTGAAAAAGGACAGCGTCCGAAACTTTCAAGCCGTGACGGGCTGAAAGAAAAAGGTTCCTGCGGATCCTGCCTGTACATGGCCTCGGCCAGATCCTTTCCCGGGCTCTCCGGTCTGCTGTCGTAAAAAAGGCCGTCCCTTACCAGCCGGCAGCTTTCAGGCTGGTGTTCACGGTACCACATAAGAGTCTTCTCCCACTCCTCTTCCGGTGCGGGGCCGCCCGAACTCTCGCGGAGCCGGTCTGCCAGATGGTTCAGAGTGCTCCTGCGGGCATCGATGAGAGCCATGGGATCTCCTCTGCTGACTATATCTTTTTCTGTTTTTACGTCCGGAAATATGCTGCATATCTTCTTATATATATATGAAGGTGCTGCTGCCTTTCCCTCCTCGTCAGAAGCCGAAAATGAAATGTAAAGCTGATCCTCTGCCTTGCTCAGGTTCCGGTATATGGCTAAGGTCTCCTCCATGCTTCTGAGGCTGTCCATTTTGCATATTTCTATATCCATATCCTGCAGGATGTTCTTTTCGTCTTCACTGAGGATATCTTCACTGGCCGGCACTGCAGGCAGCAGTCCGTCGTTTGCGCCTATGATCACCATGGCTCTGACATGTCCGCTCCTGGTCCTCTGCATGGTGCCCATCATAAGTCCGTCGGCAGCAGGCGGCAGCAGACCTATTTCAACAGCGGAAAATCCGGATTCGAAAAGTCCTGCGAAATCCTCCATGGATATTTTCTCGTCACCCAGCATCTCGACCATCTGGTCCATTATCCCTGCCGTCACGTTCCATATCTGTGCAGTCTCGCCGGCGGCCTCCAGCCGGCCCGCAGCTTCCTGCTCCTCCATCAGAGCGGTGATCTTTCCTGGAATATGAAAAACCTCCGTAAGGGCCTCATACAGAGCCTCTGTTTTTTCTCTGACGGTCTTTCCCTCTCTGAACCTTTCAGCCATTTCTTCAACCGGCGTCACAGTTCTGCGTCTGAGTTCCTCGATCTGTCCCAGACCCGCTTCGCCGTATGCTTCAAGACCCTTTTCAAAGGGCCTCTTCCATAATGATCCCCTGATCCTGTAGCGCGTCGCATACTGCTCCAGTTTCTCGGTCTCTTGACGATCCAGTCCGCCCAGTCCGGTCTTGAGCATGCGGAAAACATCTTCTGTCTTATAGCCGCTTCCTGTTATGCCCAGCAGCGCCAGAATAAAATTGACTGCCGGGCTGTGTCTGATATCTCTTTTCGCATCCATGAAAAGAGATATGTCGTATTCTCCGAATACCCTTTTGCATACGCTGCCCCTGCCTTCCGTATCATTGCATATGACGACTATATCTTTATATCTGTACCCTTTGTCCCTTGCCAGATGACGTATGAATGAGGCAGCTGTCTCCGCCTCGGCATATATGTTGGCTGCTTCCACAAGATGCAGTCCCTCTGTTTCATCTGTCTTTTCAGCCGGCAGAGCAAAAAGCTGTTTTTCTATCACGGAAACTGCGGGATTTCTTCTGTCTGCATATTCATCGCTTATCAGCGATATACTTTCCGGTTTGAGTTTTTCAGCCATTCTGCGGCAGATTGCAAAGATATCGCTGTCGGCGCCTTCATCGTCCCAGGTCAGCATCACGTTCACCTCTGCGGCCTGCTGTCGAAGGCGCTCTATGACTTCAAGATTCCGCGGCGTAAAATAATCGAATCCGTATATCCATATGATACTGTCTCTGATCTTTTCGGAAGTGCCGATCTTATCGGCAAAAAGCGTCACATAGTCTTCTGTATCGACATATCTGCCGCTTATATGCTTTTCATATTCTCCGAATATCAGGCTGATATCCTTCAGCTTCCGCGAAAGCAGCGCCTCGCTGTCCACACTCTGCGCCGCGGCGGCTATCTGTCCGGATGAAGTACTGTACTGCTTCATTTCCGAAATAAGATCATTGACCATTTCTATAAAGGAAGTATTGCTGTAAAAGCCCTTATATACCTGCAGATCTGCGTCATGTTCCCTGAGTATCTTATAAAGGAGCATATGCCTGCCCTGTCTGTCTATGAAGGTCCTGCGTCCTCCTCCGGTCTCCTGCAGTACCCTGCTGCCGAGACGCGAGAAACTCAGCACCTCGATATCCATCAGGCTTTTTGCCTCCAGATAAGCAAAAGCCTGCCGCTCCGCCTCCAGAGTATACTGATCGGGCACGATAAGGAAGATATGCCTGCCGCCGGCATCCGTTCCGTCCGGCATGCGTGCTTCTTTTATCCTGTCGAATATGAACCTGTCCTTGTCCAGATTTTCTCTTCCGTGGTAGACTTTCAGCATTTTTTCTCCATATTGATCGTATCTTAGTGCTTTTCCAGTATGCTAAGAAGATCCGACGCTTCTTCAATGACGTAATCAGGCCCGTCGGGGCCGTTTATTTCTTTTTCGCTCACAGCCATGGCCCAGCCTACCAGTACCGATATTACTCCGGCATTTTTTGCGCAGAGGATATCATACATGGTATCTCCCAAAAGCAGGCTGTTCTGCGCAGATGAATGAAGTTTGGCCAGTGTAAGTTCCACCGGCTGCGGATCCGGTTTGTGCCGCGTACATTCCTCCATGGTGACCACTGCGTCGAAATATTTTTCCAGTCCGTATTTTTTAAGTCCCAGTCCGGTCGTCCGTGCCAGACGCGAAGTCACAAGTCCGGTCTTATAGTCCCTTCGCCGTATCTCTTTCAGAAGTTCAGCCATGCCGGGAAACATCTCTATCCTGTCACAGAAATGGTCCCTGTGGTAATCCCTGTATATCTTTACCGCCTCGTCGGTATCGACTTCCGGAAACATCCTTTCCATAGAATCATGAAGCGGTTCGCCGAAAGTGGCTATTATATCGTCATGGTCTCCCTCTTTGCCCTCCAGGATGCTGAAAGTATGCTGCCATGATTCTATTATAAGGTCGTTTGTGTTCATCAGAGTGCCGTCGAAATCCAAAAGTATAGTGTCTATCATGTTCTGCTGCTGCCTTTCCTTTCTTATCATAAAAAGAATTGTATCACAATCCGGGAAATAAGAAAACCTCCCGATCTGCATCGGGAGGTCCTGGATCCTTTGTATGTTTCCGGCCATCAATAACCGCCGAACATGCTCAGCATTACAGAAGCGGCTACTGCCGATCCGATAACGCCTGCAACGTTCGGTCCCATGGCATGCATGAGAAGGAAGTTGCCCGGATTGTTCTGCTGACCTACTTTCTGAGATACGCGGGCAGCCATCGGAACCGCGGATACGCCTGCGGAACCTATGAGCGGATTGATCTTCCCGCCTGTAAGAGCATTCATCAGCTTAGCTATAAGTACGCCGCCTGCTGTACCGAATCCGAATGCCATTATACCAAGTATAAGTATCTTGATTGTATCCATTACCAGGAAAGTCGGTCCCTGTGCGGTAGCTCCTACCGAAAGTCCCAGCAGTATAGTCACGATATTGATCAGTGAGTTGGAAGCAGTATCTGAAAGTCTGAGAGTTCTGCCGCATTCCTTGAAAAGGTTGCCGAGCATCAGCAGACCTATAAGAGGTGCAGCTGCCGGAAGCAGAAGAACTACTATGACCGTTACCATGATAGGAAACAGTATCTTTTCCTTCTGACTTACAGGACGCAACTGATCCATCTTGATCATTCTCTCTTTTTTTGTAGTAAGCGCATTCATGATCGGAGGCTGGATAACAGGTACAAGCGCCATGTATGAATATGCCGCCACTGCTACAGCGCCAAGCAGTTCAGGCTCCAGACGCTGAGTAAGGTATATCGTAGTAGGGCCGTCAGCACCGCCTATGATCCCTATTGATGCAGCTCCCTGAGCATCGAACCCGAGAGCAATGGCTGCGAAGAATGCAAAGAAAATTCCCAGCTGTGCTGCCGCGCCCATTATAAGCGATTTCGGATTGGCTATAAGAGGCCCGAAATCCGTCATTGCACCTACGCCCATAAATATCAGTGAGGGCAGTACCGGTTTCAACTGATAGAATATAGTCAGTATACCCATATCGCTTAACGCTGTTCCTGATGCCACATGTGCTTCAAATATTCCAGTCAGCGGAAGATTTGAAAGAAGCATGCCGAAAGCGATAGGAACCAGCAATAATGGTTCAAAGCCTTTCTTTATCGCAAGATACAGGAAAAGCATTGATACACCAATCATTATCACAGACTTGTAATCTAAATGAAAAATTCCCATATCTCCGGAAAATTCTGCTAAGGTGTCAAAAATCATTTCGTCTATCTCCTTTTCAAAAATGACATTATAAGTCGGTGTTGAACAACACCGTTAAAATACTAACATACTTATTTCTTTTTATCAATGAAATTTTCGATTTTCTGAGCCTTTCAAAGCATAAATACTGTATACAAAAGATGACACCCGGAAGCAGCATCTCTGTATCTCTGTATTCTAAGCCTGTTTGAGTTTTTCATTGATAAAATAGTCCAGATCTCCGTCCAGAACTCTGTCCACATTACCTGTCTCAGCACCTGTCCTGTGATCCTTTACCATTGTATAAGGATGGAAAACATATGAACGTATCTGGCTGCCCCAGGTTATCTGGCTGAAATCTCCCTTCAGTTCCTTAAGGCTCTCCTTGTGCTCCCGCTCCTTGAGCTCTGTCAGCTTGGACATCAGTATCTTCATTGCCATTTCCTTGTTCTGATGCTGTGAGCGCTCATTCTGGCAGGACACTACTATATTGGTAGGGATATGAGTTATCCTTATGGCCGAATCCGTCTTGTTGACGTGCTGGCCGCCGGCGCCGCTGCTGCGGAACGTATCTATCCTGATATCGTCCTCCTCTATCTCTACCGTCAGATCCTCATCTATCTCCGGCATGACGTCTACTGAAGAAAAAGAAGTATGCCGCCTTCCTCCGGCGTCGAACGGCGATATCCTCACAAGACGATGCACGCCTTTTTCATTTTTCAGATATCCGTATGCATTGTCTCCTTCTATCAGAAGCGTTCCGCTTTTGATGCCGCCTTCCGTATCTTCCTGCATATCCAGTATGCGCGACCTGTAACCTTTGCGGTCGGCCCATCGGCTGTACATCCGCAGCAGTATCTGCGCCCAGTCCTGAGCGTCTGTGCCTCCCGAGCCGGCATGTACACGAAGAATGGCGTTATTAGCGTCATACTCGCCTGTCAGCAGTGTCTTTATCCTGAAGTCCTCAGCATCTTTGAGATACTTTTCATAAGCCGCTTCTATATCTTTCGCCGCGTCTTCATCTTCCTCTTCCTCAGCCAGAGAAATCAGTATTTCCATGTCTTCCAGATCCCTGCCCAGTCTGCTGTACTCTTCCAGCTTGTTTTCCAGAGTCTTTTTCTCCTTCATCAGTTTCCTGGCAGCTTCCTGGTCATCCCAGAAACCCTCCGCTTCCGTTTTCCCGTTGAGCAGCTTCAGCTGCTTTTCAAGCGAAGCCGGGTCAAAGGGACTCACCTACCTCTTTATGCTGCACCTTCAGTGCAGGCAGCTCATTTTTGATATTATCCAGCTGTATCATTCTGTTCACCCTTTCTGTTATATGTTTTAAAATGCAATCATTCGTTCCTTCCGCAGCAGTATTTATATTTTTTCCCGCTGCCGCAGGGACACGGGTCGTTCCTGCCCACCTTGGGCGTATCTCTCTTTATGGGTTCCGGTTTCTTCTTTTTCCTTTCCGGCACTTTGTTGTTCTGTTCGGGCATATCTTCTCCGATATTCTGATCCATGTACCGGGCATCGTCTTCGTATTCTTCCTTCATGTCTTCCCCTGATCCCATGATCTGCCGTCTTGCCGTGCTGGTCTTCACTGTTACGTTATAGCAGAACTGCACAGTCTCTTCCTGAATGGAATTTATCATCACTTCGAACATGGCGAAACCTTCTTCGGCATAAGCTCCGGCCGGATCCTGCTGGCCCATGGCACGGAGGCCGATGCCTTCCTTAAGCTGATCCATGGCGTCTATATGATCCATCCATTTGTTGTCCACTACCCTGAGCAGGATCATCCTCTCCAGTTCACGCATCCTTTCCTCGCCGATCTCCTGCTCCTTTTCCTCATAGAGTTTGTGGAAATCGTCCATGACGTCTTCCTTAAGGATATCGGCATCGAGGTCCCGCATGCTCTCCTCAGTATATGCTATGCCCTTGAATCTGCTGCATATCTTTTTCAGATTTTCATTCATGGCTGCAAGATCCCATTCTTCAGGATATTTCGATGCTACGGTTATAGGATCTATGGTCTCGTTCACGAGTTCTTCGGTCATGTTCATGATATAGCCCTTGAGATTTTCACCGAAAAGGACTTTGCGTCTTTCTCCGTAAATTATTTCCCTCTGCTTGTTCATGACATTGTCATACTGCAGTACATATTTTCGTATGGAAAAGTTCCTGCCCTCAACTTTTTTCTGGGCGCTCTCTATGGACCGCGTTATCATGGATGATTCTATCGCTTCATCCTCTTCGACTCCGAGACGGCTTACCACGTTCTGCATGCGTTCTCCGCCGAAAAGCCTCATCAGTTCGTCTTCCATGGATATGCAGAACTGTGTTATACCGGGGTCTCCCTGCCTTCCTGAACGGCCTCGCAGCTGATTGTCTATACGTCTGGATTCATGACGCTCTGTACCTACTATGCACAGGCCGCCGTTCTCTCTGACACGCTCCTGTTCATCCTGCCGCTCATCTTTATATTTGTCATGAAGCTTTTTGAACTCTTTCCTCGCATCCAGTATCTTGCCGTCATCTGTAGGTATGAGGCTGGAGGCGTAAGCTATGGTCTCAGGATCATATCCCAGTTTCTCCATATCTTTTTTTGCCACGAATTCAGGATTCCCGCCCAGGATTATATCCGTGCCACGGCCGGCCATGTTAGTGGCTATGGTTATGGCGCCTTCTCTGCCGGCTTCGGCTATGATAGCGGCTTCCTTGTCGTGCTGCTTTGCGTTGAGGATGTTATAGTGCTTTATGCCCCGCTTGGAAAGCATATCCGCTATGCGTTCGGATTTCTCTATTGAAATGGTTCCCACCAGTACCGGCTGTCCCTTTTCATGAGCCTCGCATACCCGGTCCACTATGGCCTTGTATTTCCCCTGCTCCGTAGCGAATACCGCATCATGGCAGTCTTCTCTGATGACCTCCTTGTTTGTAGGTATCACTACTACGTCCATGTTATATATATCTCTGAATTCGGTTTCCTCAGTCTTGGCAGTACCTGTCATTCCGGCCAGCTTCTGATACATCCTGAAATAATTCTGAAGAGTTATTGTTGCAAGCGTTTTCGATTCAGAACGGACAAAAACACCCTCTTTGGCTTCTATGGCCTGATGAAGGCCTTCGCTGTAGCGCCTGCCGAACATGAGACGTCCGGTGAATTCGTCTACAATTATTATCTCTCCGTCCTTGACTATATAATCCACGTCCCTCTTCATCAGGTTCCTTGCTTTGAGAGCCTGCAGGACATGATGATTTATCTCCATGTTCTCGGGGTCGGAAAAGTTTTCTATACTGAAATATTCCTCACACTTGGCCACACCTTCCTCAGTGAGCGATACCTGCTTGTCTTTTTCCTCGATCGTGAAATCCTTCTCTGCCTTGAGTCCTTTCACGAATCTGTCTGCCTGTCCGTAAAGTTCGGTTGATTCGGCGCCCTGTCCGGATATTATCAGCGGTGTTCTTGCTTCATCTATAAGTATCGAATCCACCTCGTCCACTATGGCGTAATTCAGTTCGCGCTGAGTCATCTCTTCCTTATATATAACCATGTTGTCTCTCAGATAATCGAACCCGTATTCATTGTTGGTGCCGTAAGTCACGTCGGCATCGTATGCCGCCCGTCTCTCTTCTTCGGTGATGCCGTGGATGACGCATCCTATGGTCAGTCCGAGGAAAGTATATATCTTTCCCATCCATTCCATATCACGTTTTGCCAGATAGTCATTCACCGTGACTACGTGTACGCCCTTTCCCTCCAGGGCATTAAGGTATACCGGCAATGTGGCCACCAGAGTCTTTCCTTCGCCGGTCTTCATCTCCGCTATCCTGCCCTGATGCAGGACGATGCCGCCTATAAGCTGCACATAGAAATGCTTCATGCCGAGAGTCCTCCATGCCGCCTCGCGGCATACTGCGAAGGCTTCCGGCAGCAGATCATCAAGAGTCTCTCCTTTTTTCAGTCTGCCTTTGAATTCATCAGTCTTGTCGCGGAGCTGTCCGTCTGTCAGCGCCTGCATCTCCTCATCCAGAGCGTCTATTTTGTCGGCTGTTTTCTGCAGTTTTTTTACTTCTTTGGCATTAAGGTCGCCAAAGACCTTCTCCATTAAGCCCATTATATATTCTCCTTCTTTCCTGTCTTACTGTTTTTTTCTTTTTCTTCGGATTCTTCCGGGATCTCTTCCACTGTCACGTTTATTTCTATGGCCTTTTTCCCGTTCGCTTTCGTGACGCGGGTCTTCAGGATCCTGTTTCCTGAGGTATATTCGAACCGGTCCCCTTTTTCCGGCAGTTTGTCCAGGCACATTACCACCCATCCGTTGACAGTATTCACATCAAGCTCTTCCCCTATACCGAAAAAATCGAATACCTTGGCGAGATTCGCATTGCACATGACTCTGTAGCTGCCGTTCTGCAGCCGGGTGACTTCCTGGCTCATGACCGCATCATGCTCGTCGTAGATCTCTCCCACCAGTTCTTCGATTATATCTTCCATGGTCACCAGGCCTTCAGTGCCGCCGTATTCATCCACTACAACAGCCATGTGTGTCTTCATCTGCTGCAGTTTCTTGAGCAGCGCGGATATCTTCATAGTCTCGCCTACGAAGACCACAGGTTTGACGAAATCCGAGACCGTATTGCCCGTATTGGCTATATAATTGTGAAAATCCTTCTGATTCAGCACCCCAAGTATACTGTCCAGATCACCCTCATATACCGGCAGTCTGCTGAAACCTGTATCGAGGAATCGTCTTGCCACCTCTTCCTTTGTAATCTCTATATCTATGGCCTGCATGTCGACCCTGGGAGTAAGAACGTCTTCAGCCACAAGGTCGTTGAATTCTATGGCATTCTGTATAAGCTCGCTCTGCCCTTCGTCTATGCCGCCTTCTGTCTCAGCTTCCTCCACAATAGTTATGAGTTCGTCCTCTGTGATAGGACGGCTCCCCCCTATTTTGAACAGTCTGAGTATGATCTTTTTCCATTTGGAAAAAAGGAAGTTCACCGGAGTGAATATCCATATAAAAATCTGGATAAACGGTCCGGAGAACATGCTGAATTTTTCCGGGGCCTCTTTTGCCATGGTCTTTGGCGATATTTCTCCGAAGATGAGGACGATCACCGTTATAACTACAGTGGCTATAGTGGCTCCAATATCACCGTAAAGATCCATGAACAGTACGGTCGCTACTGCCGCCATGGCTATGTTTACCACATTATTGGCTATAAGTATGGTAGACAGCAGCTTGTCATATTGTTCCGAAAGTTTCAGAACACGCTGTGCTTTTCTGTTTCCCTCTCCGGCAAGATTTTTTATCTTGATCCGGTTCAGTGAGGTGAACGCTGTTTCCGTTGCGGAAAAATATCCTGAAAAAATCACAAGCAATATAATGGCGATGATCGCCGTCATACTGTGACTTTCCATTTATAACCGACCTCGCTTTCCTTATGAAAAAGATCCTCCCGGAACCTGCTTCCGGGACCTTGAAAGCATTATAACGCATTTCCTTCCTTAATAAAAGGGCAAGACGATAAATAAAAAAGACCGGACATCCTGTTATGATGCCGGTCCTTCTGCCGCAGTATCGGGAACTGCGCGGATACTGTATCTCCCTCAGCAGTTTTCTTCCTTTTTATCTATAAATGCTTCATATATAGCCTTTATGGAACTTTCGAAATCATCATTATGCACTCCGACGATTATATTCATCTCGCTCGATCCCTGATCGATCATCCTTATGTTGATCCCTGCCTTGGCAAGCGCTGTGAACAGCTTTGCTGACACGCCCGGACGGAACGACATACCGCATCCTACCGTAGCTATAAGAGCCACGTTCTCCGAGACTTCCATGGATTCCGGCTGCAGCTGACGTTCGAATTCATCCAGGATATCATCCAGCTTTCCGTTTACGCTTTCCATGGACATGATCACGGAAATGGTATCGATCCCGCTCGGCATATGCTCCAGAGTAACGTCATGATCTTCCAGTATGCCGGCCAGCTTGCGTACAAAGCCTCTTTCCGTTGCCAGGCGGCTCTTGCTCAGTGCAACCACCACGAAATCCTTCTTGCCGGCTATGCCTGTAACTATCCTTCCGTCAAGTCTGACATCGGATTCGGAAGTTATCATAGTGCCGGGATTATCCGGTTCATTGGTATTCCTTATATTGATAGGAATGTTCGATATGCGTGCCGGATATATAGCGTCTTCATGCAGTACGGAAGCCCCCATGTATGAAAGCTCTCTCAGTTCCCTGTATGAAACAGTACTTATGGGTTCCGGATTTTTTATGATCCTGGGATCTGCTACCAGAAAACCGGAAACGTCAGTCCAGTTTTCATATACATAAGCCTTTACAGCCCTTGCTGCCAGCGATCCGGTTATATCTGAACCGCCTCTTGAAAAAGTTTTTACAGAACCGTCTGGTTTTGAACCGTAAAAGCCTGGAATAACTGCATATTCGTGTTTCCTGAGTTCTGCGGCCATAGCCTTGTTGGTCTCTTCCGGGAGCAATTTCCCCTTTTCATCGAACCTGACCATATCTGCGGCATCAGCGAAATCATAGCCCAGATAGGCTGCGATTATCTTCGCATTGAGGAATTCGCCTCTGCTGGCAACATAGTCTTCGGATGCACCGTCATCTATCCTCTGCCTGATCTCGGCAAAAGTATCTTTGAGCCCTACATCGACGCCGAGATACATTTCCATTGCGCTGAAGCGGTCGCATATGACCTGAAAAAGCTGTTCATATGGTATGTTCTGCTTTTTGTTGTTTATGCATGAATAAAGGATGTCCGTTACCTTGCTGTCCCGCTCGAAACGCTTCCCCGGAGCGGAGACCACCACGAATCTCCTTTCGCTGTCATCCGCAAGTATCTTTTTTATCTTGGCGATCTGTATGCCGTCAGCTACCGACGTGCCGCCGAATTTCGCAACTTTTATCCCCATGATGGTTCCTCTTTTTCCTTCTCTTCTTCTTTTCTATTTCAGTTCTTTCTTCAGAGCTTCCGCTTTGTCAGTCTTTTCCCACGGCAGATCCAGATCAGGTCTTCCGAAATGCCCGTAAGCAGCCACCTGCCTGTAGATAGGCTTCCTCAGATCCAGATCTTTTATTATGGCAGCAGGTCTGAGATCGAAATGCCTGATCACGATATCCGCAAGCTGCCCGTCAGGCAGTTTCCCTGTTCCGAATGAATCCACCATTACGGATACGGGTTCTGCCACACCTATGGCATACGCCAGCTGTATCTCGCACTTTTCGGCAAGTCCGGCCGCTACTATATTCTTTGCGACATATCTTGCCGCATATGTAGCGGAACGGTCTACCTTTGTGGGATCCTTCCCGCTGAAGCATCCGCCGCCGTGATGTCCGTAACCGCCGTAAGTATCGACTATTATCTTTCTTCCTGTAAGTCCTGAATCTCCGTGCGGTCCTCCTACTACGAATCTTCCTGTAGGATTGACCAGCACCTTTGTATCACCATCCATGAGCTCTGCCGGGATTATCGGCTTTATCACTGTTTTGAGAAGGTCTTCCCTTATCTGTTCCAGTTCAACGTCAGGATCATGCTGAGTGGAGATCAGTACAGTATCTATTCGTTTTACCTCGTCCCCGTCGTATTCTACCGTCACCTGAGTCTTGCCGTCAGGTCTCAGATATTTCAGCCTGCCGTATTTTCTCACTTTAGTCAGCTGCATGGCCAGTTTATGCGAAAGCGATATAGCCATGGGCATAAGTTCTTCAGTCTCGCTGCAGGCGTATCCGAACATGATACCCTGATCTCCTGCGCCGCCCGGATCTACTCCCATAGCGATATCCTTCGACTGTTCGTCGATGGCCGTCATTACCGCACAGGTTTCGCCATCGAATCCGTAATCGCTTTTTGTATAGCCGATATCGCAGATCACCTGCCTTGCGATCTTCGGGATATCGATATAGCAGTCCGTTGTTATTTCTCCCATGATCATGGCATATCCGGTGTTCACAGTCGTCTCAGCAGCCACTCTTCCGTTGGGGTCCTGATCCATTATCGCGTCCACGATAGCATCAGATATCTGATCGCAGATCTTATCCGGATGCCCCTCTGTTACGGATTCAGATGTAAATAATTTTTTCATTCCTGTTTTCCTCCTCCTGACAGATCCTCTGTCTTATGTCCGGCAGCTCCTGCCGCCGTTTACGCCAAAATCCTTTAAAGAAAACCCCTTCATAAAAGAAGAGGCCGACATTTTTCGATCTTTCCTCATCTTCCGGAAGCCGGACCCGAAGGTTCAGATATCCGTAGGAATTAGCACCTTTTCTGACATGGCAGCTCCGTAGTATTCACAGATCTTTGCCGTGGCATCTAGGTTGCCGGGCTTCACAGGGCCTATTCCCTCAGCCGCTCTCAATAAGGATTTTGTGATTGCACGTTTTTGATTATATATGTTTTTCTTTGCTATTGCAAGACCTGAGAGTTCTTTTTTCAGCTTTCGGGGTCTTGTCTTTTATGCTATTTCCTGTATACTCATATTATGAGCAGACCTGAATTGAAAATAATAGAGGGCGGACTGCCCTCCAGAGAGAAAACCGAAAAAAAATTCGTTTCATCATACATAACCGACACCAGACTCATGGGAGCCATGGCGATGTATGTGTGCTGGGACACTCCGGACTGTCCTGAAACGGATTCGTTTCATCAATTCTTTTATTTCGATACCGAAGAGTACGGCTTTGAAACCTATAAAAGTCTCTGGGGATACGACAAAGATGAGATCTATGCTCTGGAACAGAGCCTCATAAGCGGACTGGGCGGGAAGAAATCCGATATAAGCGAAAAGGAAGTCCGCCGCATCCTCTGGGAATATACGGACTACAACAGGGAGCACGGACTGGATATGCCCGGCAGAAAGGACGAATATGCTTTTCTTCTGGAAAACGGATGTCCGCGCATGACGCAGGAAGAGGAAGATATCCTGAATGCCAAAATGCGCACCCCGCTCAAATCAGACTATCACGTGATCAATTATTTTCTCATGCGATGCCTGAGCGGCGATCTTAAGGGTGCAGGATATCTGACAAAGTTCAGTACAGACGGTGACAGCGGCAGGAAGCCCGCATTTGACCTTTCCGAACCGTTCTGCGGCATTGCTCCGTGTACGCTCTGCAAGAATACCACGGATTTTTCAGAGAGCGGATCCTATATATGCCAGGCACTCATACAGAAAGAAGCGGATTATTCACTGCTTATAATATGTATAGACGTGCTTGATATGAAAGTTACCGGCTGCCGGCTTCAGTCTTCTATGAAGATAAGCACAGCAGAAGCTGCCATGCTTCTGTCCCGTTCCGAATTCATAACAGTATATGAAGTCATGGCCGAACCCGAGGATCTGGAAAAACACACATGGGACATCGCCTGCAGCACTATGGTCACCGTGCATGAAAACGGCAAGCTGATGATGTCTTTCAACACAGACAACGATCATGTGAACAAACGCATATTCCGTCTCAGCGAAGACGTGTTTGGCCTTTACTATATAACTGATTTCGGCCAGTTCCTCATATCTTCATACAGTCTGAAGAATATAAGGCAGATGGAAGACAGGATATCGTCAAGCCCTCTGGGCAAAATGCTGATGCCCACTGCCAAATACGAATTCAAGGAACCAGTCCTTTATGAATTCATACAGAGCGATTATGAGGATTTCGAGGAATTCATGGAATTTCTCACTATAGATGACGACTGAGTTCAATTGGAGGTGAAGGATGCAATGATGCAATACAGAGATTTCGGCAATACCGGTGAAAAACTCTCTTTGCTCGGGCTCGGAGCCATGCGTCTGCCTCAGGACAGCTGCGGCAGAACAGATCACCGTGAGTCAGTCAGGTTGATCCGACGCGCGATAGACTGCGGTATAAACTATATCGACACCGCATATACTTATCAGGGCGGCGAAAGTGAGACTGTCCTCGGAGAGGCCCTGAAGGACGGCTACCGGGAAAAAGTGATGATCGCCGACAAGATGCCCGCCTGGCTGGCAGACGACAGTTCAGATATAGAGAAAATGTTCGAGCTTCAGTTCCGGCGTCTGGAGACCGGCTGCATCGACATGTACCTTATACATAACATAACCGGACCGATATGGAACAGGGCGCAGAAATTCGGCTTGCTGCCGTTTCTTGAGAAAAAGAAAAAGGAAGGCAGGATAAGATACCTGGGATTTTCCTTCCATGATGATATACAGCTTTTCCGTCAGGTCCTCGACTGCCGCGACTGGGATTTCTGTCAGATACAGCTGAATTACATGGACACAGAAAAGCAGGCAGGTTTATCCGGTCTTATATATGCCGGTGAAAAGGGCGTGCCTGTCATCATAATGGAACCCCTTAAAGGCGGCCGCCTTGCAGATGCAGTGCCCGCCACCATACAAAAAATATGGGACCGCTCTCCGGAAAAAAGGTCGCCGGCGGAATGGGGACTACGTTGGGTCGGAAATCTTCCCCAGGTTAACGTGATCCTGAGCGGCATGAGCAGCATCGAACAGCTGGAAGAAAACATCGGCATAATAGAAAGATGCACGCCCGGCAATCTTTCCGCCGAAGACCGCCGGATAATAAAAGCGGCGGCCGAAGAATACGACCGGCTCATACAATATCCCTGCACTGACTGCAGATACTGTATGCCGTGCCCGCAGAATGTGAACATTCCAAGATGCATCGCACTCTACAATGAATGGTTCCTGTACGAAAAAAACCCCAGCACCATGCTGGAATACAGCACCTGGATGGACAAGGATCAGCATGCTTCCGGCTGCATAAAATGCGGACTGTGCGAGGAAAAATGTCCGCAGCACATACATATCCGCGAAGCTCTTGAAAAAACAGCCGTGCTTTTCGGCGATTGAACGTTCTATCACCGTAATACATAAAAAAGCCGGAACTTTCGTTCCGGACTTTTTTATGTAAGAATGTCGCTGTGTCCAATTTAATATTTTTTATTTCTTTACTGCGTCGAGGAATGCGCTTTCATTTAGATGATCCGCATATTCGGAATCCATTTCTCTTATACCTGCCGGGAACTCGTACTTGGCAAGTCTTTCTACGAACGGATCCGGATCGAATGATTCAGGACCATATACGCCATCCATCTTCCATATTCCCTTTGCGATAAGTTCCAGAGCGATGACCGGACTTACTGCAGTCTGTGCAACTACGGAATTGGTGGTATATTTCTTGATGCAGTCCTGATTGTCGGCTACCTGATACAGATATACCGATCTTCTCATTCCGTCTTTCTTTCCTGTTACCCATGTTCCTGCACAGCCCTTGCCTGTCATGGTCATAGTGGAATTTACAGGGCTCGGTATTACCTTTACCAGGAAGTCTCTCGGCGTTATCTCGCTGTCGCCGACCTTGATCTTGGTAAATTTGTCCGAAAGCCCCAGTTCGCGGAGATCCAGCAGCAGTTTTCTGAAATCTGCGGGAACGCCGTATTTGAACGTTACTCTGTTGCAGTCCACTACTCTCGGTACAAGAAGAACTTCTTCATGCTCTACATTGATTACTTCCACGTCGCCTATACCGCCCGGGAAATTGAATACTTCAGGTTCGGAGAAGTTTTCTGTGCAGAAGAAGCCTCTGCCTTTTTCCCAGATAACGGGAGGATTCAGGCACTCTTCTATGGTCGTCCATACGGAAAATCCGAAGTAGCCTACATCATCGCCGGCATAGTTGTCGCCGTCACGTACATTGACCTGATCAAGCTCGTCGAAAAGATGCTTTTCCGCATATCTTGCAAATACATCAGCCATTCCCGGTTCAACGCCCATACCCAGAAGAGCCAGGTTCCCGGCCTTTTTCCAGTCCTCATGTCTGTCGAACTGATAATCCCCAAGTTTGATATTTGCCTTTTCGAAAGGTTTCTCGGAATCAGGAGTGGACAGACTCATTGCTGCATCCATATACATAGATCCTGCTTTCAGACATGTATCAAAAATGCACTCGTTGAATTCAGGCTCTACCGCATTCATCGTAATGTCTATATCATGTTTCTTGATCACTTCTTCGATGTTGGCTGCATCTCTGGCATTGATCTTCTCTGCCACGAATCTGCCGCCGCCGCATATCTTCTCTGCTACTTCTTTTGCCCTGTTGAAGTCATAATCCGCCATTACTACTTTTTCTGCCCAGTCAGCTTCTTTGCCGGCTCTCTTGATGATAGTAGCCATGGATGTTCCCACGCCGCCTGCTCCTATAATAAGTATTTTCATAATCTTACCTCCACTATTTGAACGCCTGCGCGATCATTATCGATTCAGCACATAATTAATTTGCAGTTTTCTCTGCTTATTAACTGTATCCTGTAAATTTGATTTTATCACCTTTTTCAGAAAATTCAATTACGTCTTTGCTGTCATTGAGTACTATTTTGCTTTTTTCTTATCGATGAGAATAAGTTCAGCACCGAAGCCCTTGATCGCAGACCTTATACTTATAGTATCTGCCACATTGAGTTCGCTGAATTCGATGATCGGAATGGAGGCCCATCTGTTTATCATGGCTCTTCTGAGGCTGTCGCTGTCCGCACGGACAGCCGGATTTCCTATCGCCATTATACAGTTTTCACGCGATATCCTGTACCTGGATATCGCGAAATTCCCGTCGGCGCCGGAAAATCTTACCAGCATTTCCATAGACGCATCATAATCGGAAATACTGCGGAGGATATCTTCTTTCCCTGCCGCCTGAATAAGTTCATCTCTGAGACTGTCATTGAAATTATATACAAGTATACTCAGAGCATTTATTTCCTCAGGATAGATCGAATTTACTCCGATCATATAATTATCGCCGGCAGCCACTGTTGTTTCTTTCAGATCTGCCAGCATCCTGTAAGGAGCAGCTATGAAACCCATTTTTTCCTGCTCCATAAGATCTTTCAATGCACGGCCCGGATTAACCGGTGTAAGTTCATCATCCTCCATCTGCACTATAATAGGCTTTATGGCATTTCTTGAAAGATAGCCGCGGTATATTCCCTTGACCTGCTGCCTCAGACATTCTTCTATTTCAGCAGGCGTGCATCTGCGAAGATCCGCCTTGCTTTCCCTGCCGCTTACCTTGCCGGTAAAACGTCTCCTGTATTCCAGCGGGGGCATCTGGAACCATGTTTCGAAATGCTTTATATAATATCTCACTGCCGAAAAACCTGTCTCCTCCGCGATTGCTCCGATCCGTTTATTGGTCCCGAGAACGAGTTTCTCGGATTCTTCTACTCTTATAAAATTAAGCAGGTCCTGAAAACTCAGACCTGTAGATTCCTTGATAACATGAGAAAGATAATAAATAGACAGATGCTCTCTTTCCGCTATTTCATTGAGCGTAAGCTTTCGGTAATAATTTTCATACATGTAGTCCGTTATGCGCTTCAGCCGGCCGGCCAGTATTTTATTGCCCTTCTTCTTCACTTCGTTGACGAACTTGCCGTCTTCCATCACGAAATACTGAAAATCGGCCTGCAGACTTGCGATAAGATTATGAGTGCTTTCTATGACCTTCTGTTCATATCCGAAGCCCTTGTCCATTATGTCCATCATGATCTTCGCCAGTATCTTACGCAGTATATCCAGGCTCTCGTCGTCGTCTTCCATATCCGTGACAAAAAAATTATTCTTAAGGTCTTCATAATACCTTGAAAAATAACTCAGATCGATCTGCAGCATCATGACTACATTCTCTTCTTCTCCCAGACGCTTGAAGCTGTGGATCTCCTTGTCGTTGAGGATGAATATGTCTCCCTGCTTAAGATTGTATGTATAATAACCGTTGCGCAGTATAACATGCCCCTTAAGGACGAACACTACTTCCAGTTCATCGTGAAAGTGTATGGGATATTCTTCTATATCCGCCACAAGTACATTGACAGGCAGTTCGTTTTTAAAAGTGATTTTCTCTTTTAACATTTTTCTGACCTCCGTCTGCTGACCAGTCATTATTATATTATTTCAAATATTATGTCAACTTTTGTTCGCATGGATACTTACAGAATATCAACAAGCATAAATGTTTATTTTTCTTGATTTTTTATATTTGTCCACAGCTCCTGTTAAATTGTATGTAATTTTATGCACGGGGGGCTGTGGAAAACTGTTTTGATAAAAAGTAAGTATTTCCAATGCTTTCATGGATTTTACGCATTCTTTGGTATCCACTTATCCACAGGCTGTTCTTTTTTTATTTCACCTGTTTGTTTTTGTTCGCATCATCATGACAGCAAATTTGTACCTGCAGTTTTTATTATATAACAACTTTGTGCGTTTGTGCTATAATATTTTCAAACAAAGAAGCCGTTTATTAAAATTTCTGATATTTTTACGCATATATACGCATATAAATAAAGTCCCGCGTACCCGGCGCGTGTTCAGCGACGATATATCTCAGACGGCATAAACCCTCGATAGAAAATATCTGATTCAAAGAAAAGGAGGCGGCAGCGCCGTCTCCTCAAGAATGATCTTCCCGGGCAAAAAGACTATGGAAGATGTCACAGAACTTCTGACCGGATATCTTCTGCAATTTTAAAATCTCAGAGAAAGACAGCTCAGTCCTCCGTCCAGCTTTCTGTACTCCGAGGTGTCGACCTCGATAGTTTCATATCCTGCATCCTTTACTGCTTTAAGCACTGCCGGATATCCCTCGGGAACTATAATCGTTCCGTTCATCCATATGCAGTTGGCTGCATATGCTTCATCTTCCGGAATGATTATTTTGCTGTATTTCGCGAAATCAGGCTTGTCGATGAATTCTCCCGAAACCAGCATATTGTTGTTCTCCAGATAGTTCACGCCGGTCTTGAGATGCAGCACTTTCTCCAGAGGAACTTCAGAACCGCTGAGTCCGTGCTTCTCAAGTATTGTTATGAACTGTCTGATTCCTTCCGCATTGGTCCTTGCAGAACGTCCGACATAGAAATGGTCTCCAACCATCATAACGTCTCCGCCCTCCAGCGTGCCAGGATCCCTGATATATTCGATCTGATCATCGGAGAAGAATTTTCTGACCGCACCGATTATCTCGTTCTTTTCGCCGTTTCTGGATCTGGTGCCGGGATTGGTTATTATAGCGCATTTCCTTGTTATAACAGCCGGATCTTCCACGAAACATGAATCCGGATATCTTTCGTCCGCATCCAGGATCGTTACATCTACTCCGCATTTTTTCAATGCCTCAATGTATTTATCATGCTGCTTCAAAGCCAGCTCGTAATCCGGCTTCCCCAGCTCAGGCGCGGAAGTTATACCATCGACCATCGCCTTGCAGGGCCTTCGTACAATAACATGTTTAAACATCGGGTCTACCTCCTGTTTCTATAAAAAACATTTATTTTTTCTGATTTCTATGTTACAATATATAATATATTATATATTGTATATTGTCAACAGCTTTCGGAGGTCACCATGAATACATACATGTCATTGAAGGATCATGTTTACAACTACATAGCCGATCAGATCGCCGACGGCACACTGATGCCGGAAAAAAAGATCGACGAGAAAAAAATCTGCAGCGAACTGAATATCAGCCGGACCCCTGTAAGGGAAGCGCTGATACAGCTTTCCAGCGAAGGCATCCTTCATAATGTCCCCCGCAAAGGCTTTGTCGTTCCGTCTCTCAGCGAGAAAAAAGCTGCTGAGCTTTATTCTGTCATAGGCGCGCTGGACGGGCTGGCCGCTTCGCTTGCATGCCCGGCAATGACCGCAAAACATCTTCAGGACATGGAATTTTATGCTTCTGCCATGGATGTGGCTATCGAGTCCAGCAATTATGACATGTACCATATGCAGCAGATACTTTTTCACAGCACATATATAGAAGAATGCGGGAACGATATACTTATAGAAACACTAGGCAAACTTAAAATGAAATTCCTCAAAAAGAGCCATATAGTGAATGACAGCCGCAGCGAGTCAGCGATACAGGCTATACTTTGCAGGACCAACAGGGAACACCGGGAAATAATAAGGCTTTTCAGCGAAAAAGATGCCGACAGCCTCGCATCGTATATGCAGAAAGTCCACTGGGCCCCCGATCTTGCACATCTGGAAATAATAGAGGAAAAAAACTGAGCAAATCAAAGAGCCGCCGTACGGCGGCTCTTCGCATTTCTTCTTTGTCTCTGATATCCACATCATATGATGTATAATTTTACAGACTTTACGCCCCAGCTTCGGCATTGAGAAGCAGAATTCATATAAAGGTCAACTGCTTTCCCGCGGATCAGTGATCCGCCCGTATCTTCAGCTGTGGCAAACCCGTATCCCTGGACATACACCTTGGTCCCCAAGGGTATTACATCCGGGTCAACAGCTATTGCCCCGACTCTCGCATTCGTTCCGGAAGCAGTATGTCCGCCTCCGGTATAAGCATAGGCTCTGACGGTGAACTCTTTTTTGTATCCTGCTGATACGACTCTGTTTTTTACTTTCTTTATGGTGGTCCTGGATATTTCTTTTCTGGATATTTCCTTTCCCTTATAACACAGAGTCTTATAGGTTACTTCGTCTTCTCCTTTGCTCCCTTTCTGAACGACCTTTGTCTGGTCGTATTTCAGGCTTGAATCGGTTTTTCTGATAGTCTTGTAACCAAAAGTTTCTTTTACTGTCTCCTTCTTCATGACGACTCTTTTGATCACTATTTCTGTTCCGTTCTGAACAATCGTGTCTTCTGCGGGTTCAACTATATCGTACTGCCCCAAAGGTATGTCTCTTGTCCGAAGAACATCTTCTACGGTCATCCTGGGGGTCTCTGCCGTGACAGATCTTCCGCTGTCACTTATGCTTACTTCCACAGTTTCCCTGCCGGGCTGCTCATCGTTTGCCGATGCGCTCGTCACGGCGATAAAAGCAATGCCGATAATCAGAAGAAATGCCAATGCGCAGATCCCGACAGGATTGCGACCAAATAATTTGGTAAGCATATAATCTCCTTTTCATCACTTGCCACCATATAAGGGTGCACGCACCCATAACAAAAGTGTGCCGATTGAAGCACACTTTATGTTGATAAGTATATCACAAAACACAAAAATGTCAAGTTCTGGTAATTATTCAGAAAATTATTACTGTTATGTCACTTCTGTCTTTTAGAAACCATTCCTTTTTTCGACTTCCGTGACAGCCTCATCCAGCCTTCTGATTATCTCGTCGATCTGCTCTTCTGTCACTACGAAAGCAGGCGAGATCACTATAGCGTCTCCCGATACGCCCTTGTTGCATCCCTGGCTGGCTTCTATCAGCATATCCCTGTCCAGAGCCGCAGCCTGAACCTGTCCCGCATATTTCACTTCCGCGGGGAAAGGTTCCTTCGTCTGAGGATCCTTTACGAACTCGGCGCCGACCATAAGGCCTCTTCCCCGGACATCATCCATAGTAGGATGCTTCTTCGCCAGTTCCTTCATCCTGCTTTTCAGATAATCTCCCATTTCCGCACACCGGTCAACGAGTTTATGCTCCCTTACATATTTGTCTACGGCGACATGAGCCGCAGCGCCCAGAGGGCTGCCGGACCATGTATGTCCAGGCGGGAAGAACACATTATTCTCTTTCATCACTTCAAAGAATTTTTTTGTGATCGAAACGCCTGCCAGAGGGAAATAACCTCCGGACATGGCTTTTCCCATGGTGACCATATCCGGTACGACACCGTAATATTTATATGCGAAAGGCTTTCCTGTCCTTCCGAATCCGGTCATCACCTCGTCCATTATCATCACTACGTCATATTCGTCACAGATCCTTCTTATCTCTCTGAAATATTCAGGATGAGGTTCTGCGGCGCAGAGAGACATGCCCGAGATCGGTTCCGCGATGAAAGCTGCAACCGAATCCGGCCCCTGAGCCAGGATCTCGTTTTCCAGAGCCTTTGCGCACTGAAGGCTGCAGCTTTCAGGTTTCTCTCCGAACCAGCATCGGTAGCAGTAGCACGGCGCTACATGGCCATGTTCGAATCCGTAGTGCTCATAGCCCTTTTTCCTCGAGCCGAATCCGCTCAGGGACAGCGCGCCCATGGTGATTCCATGGTAACTCTGCCATCGTGCCAGTATTTTATATTTATCTTTTTTCCCTCTTGCGATATTATATTTGGTCACCAGTTTCATAGCTGTTTCCGTAGCTTCGGATCCGCTGCATACTTCAAATGTCTTGTAAAGATCACCGTCGGAAAACTCATATATCCTTTTGCATGATTCCTCAAGGATCGGTGTGATGCAGTCGTCTCTGTGCGCGAATGCCAGCTTCGATGCCTGAGCGCCTATAGCATCTCCGATTTCTTTTATGCCGTGGCCAAGGCTCACAGCTACCGGGCCGCTGGCCCCATCGATTATTTCCCTGCCGTCTTCGGTATACATATAGATACCTTTTCCGCTGTCTACTTTCGGGTATTCCCTGTCCAGCTCCATGCTGTAAACATGATTATCTTTCACTTTCGTTTCTCCTCCTTAAGGTCTTTCGAATACTGCTGCAGAACCTTCGCCGCCGCCTACGCACATGGTGACGATACAGTATTTTCTTTCAGCGTTTTTCATGGCGTATGCTGCCTTTGTCGTCAGTATTGCGCCGGTAGCTCCGAGAGGATGGCCCAGAGCGATGGCTCCGCCGTTGGGGTTCACTCTGGCAGGATCCAGCCCCAGTTCCTCTATGCATGCGATGGACTGAGACGCGAATGCTTCGTTCAGTTCGATGAGTTCGACTTCATCAAGAGAAATACCTGTCTTTTTCAGCACCTTCCTTACAGCTCCTATGGGCCCGAAGCCCATAGTTTCAGGATCCAGTCCCACGGAAGCGAAATCCACCAGTTTGAGCAAAGGCCGGAGTCCCATGGCTTCTGCCTTTTCAGAGCTCATCATAACCGTGGCACACGCTCCGTCATTGAGAGGGCAGCTGTTGCCGGCAGTCACGGTGCCGTCCTTGACAAATGCCGGGGGCAGCGATGCCAGCACTTCCATAGTAGTCTCTTCCCTGGGGCATTCATCAGTATCGAAGATGATCTCCCTGCCTCTTTTTTTGTAGGATACAGGAAGTATCTGCTCCCTGAACGCTCCCGCTTTTATTGCCTTCAGAGCTTTCTGATGACTGTTGTAAGCGAATTCGTCCATTTTTTCTCTTGATACCGGATGTACCTTCAGCACATTTTCTGCCGTTATGCCCATATCGGGATTCCCTATTTTGGGAGGCGACATCATTACGAAGTTGAAAGAAGGATACATATAGCTGTACGGCCTTGCCGTCTTGGTCATGAAGTACGGATTGGTGCTCTGGCATTCCGCGCCTCCGGCGACATAAACTTCGCCATGTCCGCTCTGTATCATCGCCGCTGCCATGCATATCGTCTCCAGGCCCGAAGCACACTGCCTGTCGAACTGTATCCCGGGAACCGTTATCGGAAAATCGGCTTCCAGCGCTACTACCCTTCCAAGATCTCCGGGAGCGCCTTCGGCATTCCCCATATATACTTCAGTGATCTCGGAAGGATCTATTCCGGCACGCCTTACTGCTTCCTTAGCCACCATGCCGCCCAGCTGATAGCCTTCGAATTTCGAAAGTGCTCCTGCGTATTTACCGACAGGTGTTCTTACTGCAGATACTATTACCGCTTCTTTCATTGGTATATCCTCCTGTATTATACATTATTCTTCGTCATATTTTATAATTCTTATATCATCTGCGACTTTTACGGCCGCTCCTGTTTTTTCTTTCACTTCTTCCACTGTATGCCCGTCGAACAGTTCCGTGAGAAGATATCCGTCTTCAGCGACTTCGATGACAGCTATATCTGTGATTATAAGAGAAACGCACCTGTCTGCCGTCAGGGGAAGTCCGCATTTTTCCTTAAGCTTCGGATTTCCTTTTTTGTCAGTATGGGTGGTCACTGCTATAACTCTTGCTGCCTTCTTTGCAAGATCCATGGCGCCGCCCATGCCCGGGATCTTTCCTCCCGGTACCATCCAGTTGGCCAGATCGCCGTTTTCCGCTATTTCGAGAGCCCCCAGGATCGTTATGTCCAGGCCGCCGGATCTTATAAGGCCGAAAGAATCCGCACTGTCGAAAAAGCTTGCGCCCGGCACTGTGGTTATAGCCACACATCCGGAATCAACGATGTCGGGATCCTCTTTCCCCGGTTCTGCCGCCGGACCTGCGCCAAGCACGCCGTTCTCCGCATGTATGAATACCGTTTTGTCCTCCGGTATGTAATTCACGACTTTCTGCGGTATGCCGAATCCCAGATTCACTACATTACCGTTTTCTATTTCTTCTGCGGCTCTTTTTGCCATCATTTCCTTTACTGCCATGGCCATGTCCAGTCACTCCTTTCCTGAATAATGATATCGACGAATGCGCCCGGTGTGATAACCAGCTCGGGATCGATATCACCCATAGGTACTATCTCCTTTGCTACCGCGATGGTCAGATCGGCGGCCCTTGCCATAAGCGGATTGAGGCCTCTTGAAGTGCCTTTGTATGTCAGATTGCCATACTCGTCGGCTTTTTCCGCCTGGAGTATGGCCACATCAGCCCTGAGAGGAGTTTCCAGCAGATATTCCGTTCCGTCCACTGTCACTTTCTTTTTGTCATATTCGATCATGGTCCCCGTGCCGACGTCTGTAAGTATGCCTCCAAGACCTACGCCGCCGGCTCTGATCCTTTCCGCCAGAGTACCCTGAGAACAGAATTCGACTTCCAGTTCTCCCGCATTGAGCAGTTCTCCCGCAGCCTTGGTAGCCCCGATATGACTGGTTATGAGTTTTTTGCACTGCCCGTTTGCGATTATATGATCTGGTCCCAGATCCGGGTCGCCCGCATCCACAGAAATTATCGTAAGATCCCGGACGTTCTTTTTTATGATCTCTTCGCACAGATCGAACGGAGAGCCATGCCCGCCGAATCCGGCTATCATGATCCTGCAGCCGTCATCGATATGTGCCATGGCATCATCGATGCTTCTGATCTTGCCAAACTTGTTCTTCATTTATTCTACCAACCTTTCTGTTTTTTGTTTCTCTCATGACGAAGCAGGCCTTCAGGTTCCATGGACATCCTTTCGCCCTGAGCCAGTCCGGCCACGCCTTCGTAATGATATTCCTTCTTACCTGTGCAGTAATCACATTTGCATGGCATTTCATCCTGGTGCTTCGGTTCTGTGTAAGTCGTGATAACGCCTTCGTAATTTCTTAGTATGACTTTGTCCGGTGTCTGGGAAATAACGTACTGCGGCATTACCGGAGTCTTTCCGCCTCCTCCCGGCGCATCTACTACGAAAGTGGGTACCGCATAGCCTGAAGTATGGCCTCTGAGTCCCTCTATTATCTCGATGCCCTTTGATACCGGGGTCCTGAAATGTTCTATGCCAAGAGAAAGGTCGCACTGATATATGTAATATGGCCTTACTCTGTTCATTACAAGTTTATGTACAAGATCTCTCATGATGTGGGGACAGTCGTTGACTCCTCTGAGGAGCACGCTCTGATTCCCCAGAGGTATACCGGCATCCGCCAGTTTTCTGCAGGCTTCCGCAGCATCTTCGGTCATTTCCTTCGGATGATTGAAATGCGTGTTCAGCCAGACAGGATGATACTTTTTGAGCATCGCGCAAAGTTTGTCCGTTATTCTCATCGGCATTACCACCGGCGTCCTCGAACCCAGACGTACGATCTCGACATGATCTATCTTCCGAAGTTCGCTTATGATATATTCAAGGGTCTCATCCTCCACGCAGAGGCAGTCTCCCCCTGAAAGCAGTACATCCCTTACCTCAGGCGTACGCCTTATATAATCGATGCACACGTCTATATCTTCCCTGCTTCTCTGTCCGTCCTTTTCGCCGGCCAGCCTTCTTCTTGTGCAGTGTCTGCAGTACATTGAACACTGATCGGTTATAAGGAACAGCACTCTGTCAGGATATCTGTGAGTCAGTCCCGGAGCCGGAGAATCCTCATCTTCATGCAGGGGATCCAGCATATCCGCTTCGCCCCTGTGAGTCTCTGCTATAGAAGGAACAGCCTGCATTCTGACCGGGCATCTCGGATCGTCAGAATCCATAAGGGATGCATAATAAGGGGTTATCCCTACTCTGAAGCCATCCATAACTTTCAGGATGTCCTCTTTTTCTTTTTCAGTAAGATCGACTACCTGCTGTATCTGTTCAACTGTAGTCAGTCTGTTGGCTACCTGCCAATGCCAGTCATTCCACTGTTCATCGGTGACATCCTTCCAGAGAGGGATGTCTTTCCAGTTTCTCATTGCCATGTTTTCCTCCTCATTCGCGGTAAATATCTCGATACCAGCGATATTATTACGCATACATTGCTAGCAAATCTTGTGCCAAAAAATCAGAAAAAAAGAAACATTGAAAAATCAACATTTACAATTATAAGTCAACTTAAGATTTCGAAAATTTATTGTCGTTAACGGTTCTTGAACGCGTTTTTGAACCGTTAGCGATTCGAAAACAAAAAAATAAACCCTTCAAAGCTTTTTGCCGAAAGAAAAAAATAAGGCGGCGAACCGTTAACGGTTCGCCGCCTGCAAATATCTAAAGCCTGTATTTCTTTTTCTTTCTCATCAGCTGTGACTGGCTTATGCCAAGTGCTTCCGCCGCCTTGCGCGTCGTCCCTTTTTCTCTCAATGCGGAGGCTATCAGATTCTTCTCACGTTCGTTTATGTCGCTCCTGAGACCGGCATCTTCAGAATAGATTATATCCAGAAGATCTTCCTTTTCGTTCAGGCTGTAAGGGCCGCTGTCCGGTCCCGCCTTCCTGTTCCGGCCGTAAAGATTGCTGCTTATCGCCTGTCGGATCGCTTCTCCGTCTATCCTGTTCTCTCTTGTATTTATCATGGCCCGGTGCACAGTATTGTCCAGCTCCCGTACATTGCCCGGCCACGAGTATTCCTCCAGTTCGCGGAGTGCATCCTCGCCGAGCATTTTGCTGCTCATATATCTGTCGTTATATATATCCACGAAATTCCGGGCCAGGCATATGATATCCTCCCGTCTTTCCCGGAGCGGCGGCATATCTATCTCGCAGATATTCAGGCGGTAATAAAGATCCTCTCTGAATCGTCCTTTTCTCACCAGTTCCCGCAGGCTCACATTGCTGGCGGATATGACACGGACATTTACGCTTATCTGCTCCCTGCCGCCTATGCGATAGAACTGATTATCCTGAAGGACTCTCAGGAGCTTGCTCTGCAGGCTCAGGGAAAGCTCTCCGACTTCGTCAAGAAAAAGTATGCCGTTATTGGCGAGCTCGAAATATCCTGGTTTCCCTTTTTCGCTGGCGCCCGTGAACGAACCGGGCTCATAGCCGAAGAATTCAGATTCCGCCAGGTTCTCCTGGATAGTCGCGCAGTTTATCTTTATGCACGGATTGAGTTTGCGGCTGCTGTTCTTATATATCAGGCCCAGTATCTTTTCCTTGCCCACGCCTGTCTCTCCCTGTATTACTACATTGCAGTCATATCCGGCTATATTCAGCACCTGATCCAGTATGTCCTTAGTTTTGTCGCTGGCAAAAATAAAATCGTCTATCCTGCCTGCTTCCTGATATTTAACCAGTTCGTTGACTCGGTTCGGTGTCCTGCCTATCACTGTATGCGAATTATATACCCTGTCAAGCATCTCCAGCTGGCCTTTTATTTCTCTCATGAGACTGACAGTGAAAAGATAGAATCCCGAATCGAATTCATCAAGAGAGATCGTTTCCAGATCTTTTCCGAGAGTTTCCGCAAAAAGTATGGCAAGATTGTAATTATTGATTATGCTGGTAAAGAACAGTATTCCTTTGTCCTTGGTGAGCATCACGCTTATGGCTTCCGCGCCGATAAGATCCGCACAGTTGATGCTCATATCGAACTTGTGAGGTTCCTTTTTTTCGAGCCATTTGAAAGTATCTATAGGAGAAAGGATATCAGCCAGATAAAGTTCGTCTATGAACGGCGCAAGCGGCCCCTGTATTTCATCCCGGGAAAGCGTCGCCGTACTTTCTCTGTCGATGACCGCCACCACACGGCATCCTTCGCCTGTAGCTTTTCGGACCGCTGCCGCGTAAAGCATGACCGACAGCATGCTGCTTCCAAGTAGCATCACGCTTTTTTTGTTGCCTGCCAGCCGGAAGGCCTTCGACACCGAAGCAGATTCATCCATAGCCGACAGAGTATAGGAAAGGTCGAGCCCTTCCGGAAGATGTATCAGAGGACTGGTATTGAAAGCTATGACATAGCCTTCCGCATCAGCCTGTGCATAATTCATGTCTATGCGCCCTATGCGGTCGACATACATAGGCAGACCGGTAAGTGTCGTTATGGATATCACCCGGTCCCCCTTTTTAAGATTGCCGCTGCCGGTGTAATTCGGGCCGATCTCGTCTATGACGCCGGCACATATGCCCCCGGTGTCCGTAGACGGGTTATGCAGCTTTCCCCGCTTTTTGATTATATCCAGGATACGGAGCTTTATTTTTTTCTCATCGAAACTGTATTCATTGCAAAGCTGTCTGAAGCTTCCCTCTTCGAACTTTATCCTGCTCAAAGCGATGCGTATCTCCCCGTTTCCCAGCTCCGCCCTGTTGTCCAGCTTCCATGCGGTTATAGGTATGAACCCTTTAGGTTCGAGCACCCTTCTGTGGCCGAAATTATGCATCATCATTTCAAAACCTCATCCAATATTTTTTTACCTATTTTCTTTACAGGCGATCCGCTTGCATTTGCACATATCACCATGAACATATCGTTTTCCGGGCATATCCAGAAGCTTGAACGGAATCCGGTATCCGCCCCTTCATGTCCGTAAAGGAGATGGCCCCTGTACTTTCTCACGAACCAGCTTATTCCGATGTGCTCTCCATTGTTGGGAACTTCGGCATATTCTTTCCAGATCATATCATACGTCCCGCTTTTCAGCACTTTCCGCCGGAGGTTCGTTGCCGCCCATATCGCCATGTCGGAAAGCGTGGATGTCAGAGTCGAACTTGGAGCATGGCTCCTGCTGTAAGGATATTCCGCGAGTACACGGTATCTGTTCTGTTCGTCTTTTTCATGAGGAGCGCACATCGTGGCGCCGTCTCTCCGCTGAAAAGTCCTGAAAGCGGATCTGTTCATTTTCAGCGGTCTGAATATCCTCTCTGTAATGAACCCTTCAAAATCCATGCCTGATACTTCTTCTATCAGACTGCCCAGGACATCATATGCAATGTTGCTGTAGGAAAACACGCCTTCCTCAGGATCACGCAGCAGGCGGGCCGCTGTCAGTTCCTCCGACATGACATATGCCTTCAGGTCGTTTCCACCCTGCAGATGCAGTTCCCAGTGATAGTCCCTGACATCAGGCATGCCTGAAGTATGAGTCAGCATCTGACGTACAGTGATCCTTTCATATCTTTTGTCATCCATTCTGAACCAGGGCAGGTAAAAAGCGAGTTTTTCATCCGGATCTATATCTCCCTGTTCCGCAAGGAACATCACTGCAGTGCCGGTAAAAAGTTTAGCTACAGAAGCCATATGAAATACATCAGTGATTTCCAGCTTCCTTCCCGTCGAGACATTGCTCAGGCCCAGCGCCCGTGAATATTCCAGACCGCCGCCGGCGGAGCCTATTCCTGCCGCAAGGCCGCAAAGATCTCTGTAATAAAATTCTTTTTCCAGAAGATCATCGATCATCTGCCTTTCTTTTGCGTCAGTCATTTTCATTCTCCCGCCGCTTCACCGCCGGAATGCAGAGACTTTATCTCGTTTACGGTATCTCTGGCTATCTCCGTCAGATGATAGCATCCCGAATATCTGCCGAATATCTCTATCAGCTCCGGCTTTCTGATCTCATAAAGGTTACGGCCTGCGAGCTTCTGACCGTGTATGCTGTTGCCGAAGCACGAAGCGCCCGGCGCCCGGCGGTAAAACACATCGCAGTATCCGGCCGTTCCCGAATGTCTGTCGTATCCTATTTCCAGGCCGAGTTCGTGGTAAGTGTCGTTGAAACGTCCGCGGGCTGTCATTTCATCTCCCCGGCAGGAAATATCCCAGCTTTTGAAACGATTGAAAAGATTCTTTCCGTCACTGCTGTGCTTCGGTACGAATTCCATCCATGGAAGATCGCTGCTGTCAGGGTAAGTATACATCCTGCATCCGTTTTTTTCAATTTCATTCCAGAAGGCATTGTATTCCTCCCTGGTCTCATATCCTCTCTCATGTATTATGTACGTCTCCCCCTGTATCAGTCCGTTCAGGCACTGGTTCATGAGATATTTCATCATTATGCCGCCGGGCAGCCGCACAAAAGCTCCGAGTGCTTTTTTCCCCTGTATATGGCCCACCGTCCCGGAAGGGAAATCGATCTTTCTTTCACCTGGTTCAAGTCCCGCCGGGTTTTCCGATATCTCCCATCCGGCATCTTTTATGACATAAGTCCTGATATCGGCGCGTATCATGCCTCTGGCTTCCCATAGCCTGTTCAGGAATACAGTTTCTGATACCACTGTATCGTTTTCCCTGCAGACAGTCGTCACTGTATTGCCCTGAGCGAGTATTTCCATATATTCCCTTCCTTTCACAGAACAGTATATTTCATTTTTTATTTTATGGCAATAAATCTTTCATATCAAAGATCGGCCCCTCTGCTATGCGGAAAGGCCGATCTGTTTTCTTACGGCGCTATCTGGAATAACTTTTATGTGCCAGGGCCGGGTCGATGATCTTGACGTCGCCGGCATCAGGGTAAAGCCATCTGCCTATGCTGGATACCGAAAATTCCTTTACGATCTCCTCCCTGCCGCCGATCTTCACCACTGTGTCGTTCTTGCTGAGTACGACAGTGCTGCAGCCTTTTCTGTCAAGAGGTCTCAGATATATGTAATCGCCTTCCATATCCACAACCTCCATTTTGCCGTAAGCCCAGTGATAATAGACGGATTCGACACCGCAGCTGCGGATCTCGCCGCTCCAGTCCTTCTCGACAGCCGTCGTATCGCTTTCCTCAGCAGCCTCTTCTTTCCCGCTATCTTCCGGCTGGCTCGCTTCCAGTTTTTTCTTTCTATCCGATATTTTTCTGTCTATTTTTTCCAGGCCTTCATCCAGAGCCCTGCCGCTGCGTTTGATCTCTTTCCACGTCAGCTTCGTCCATTTGTTATCATCCAAAGCCTCGGATATGCTGCCGCCCGTTCTGTTCATCTCCTCCTTACTGTCGTTTTCCCTGTCGTCTTTGAGTTCCCGGTACTTTTTTATCTGTCGTTTCACGTTTTCGAGGATATTAACCTCATTCGTCCATTTTTCAACATTTCTGGCTGTTTTTTCGTCCATAGTATCTTTCCTCCCCGCAATAAACTATGATATACTGCCATTATATTAGCTGCCGATTTTTTGTCAACATCATCCGGATCCTTTTTTTACGGCAGAAGAACGGGGCAGCCCCGTTCTTCTCCATTGCCGTTATTCTATTTCATACACACTTCTTATCTGACTATCCGGTAATAGACCCTGGCCGTAAGAATATATACTATTGCATACAGCACCGCGAAAACGCCTATAGTCCCTGCTGTGCACCATGCGAAAAGCGTTTCGTTCGTAAGCCCGAGCACCATCAGCAGTCTCGTTATCATCTTGAATGCGAATGCTATATGGACCGCTGCCACCGCCAGAGGCAGGAAAAACACCGTAAGCACCTGAGAACGTATTGAACTTCTGACTTCTTCCCTGCTCATGCCCACTTTCTGCATGATCTCGAAACGCTCCTTGTCATCATATCCTTCTGATATCTGTTTGTAATACATTATAAGTATGGCTGCCATTATGAACAGTATCCCAAGGAACAATCCCAGGAAGAACAGTCCACCGTAGACCGTGAGAAAATTCGAGCGGGCTTTTTCCGCACTGTTCACGGCTCCGTAAGTCGCAGCACCCGGCATCTGAGACATTTTATCCGACATGGCATCCGCATATTTTATCTGCTTTGCCGCAGAAGCACCGGTATCGAACCCGTAATAATATCTGAAGCCCTGCCAGTCAGTGTTCATAAATGATGTATATACTTCTTTCAGCACATCGTCATCCGGCAGCACCACATAATATGTGTTTATGATGTCATTGCCCCTGACGCTTATCCTTGCATTCAGCTTTTTAAGTATTTTCCTGACGCGAAAATCACGGTCCCCGAAGGATACGGTCTTTCCGGTGAAATTTGCCTGTGGAGAATATATCATTGCCTCGCCTTCGGCAAGACTGATGTCGCTATGCTGCGTCCTGTTATATTCGTCATCACTGATGAAAATCACCATGGCTGCATCGGATGCGCTGTAAGAAAGCTGCTTAGCAACGCGGAATCGTCCGTTTTTTACAGTGACGTCACTCTCCGCGTATCTGAGACTGGCCCTGTTTTTCTGCTCTATGCCCTGCTTTTCCGCCACCGCATCAGCTGTATCGCGCCATGCATCACACTGATCCGTATCGGCGGAATAAAGCTCGACGGAAAGGTTCCTGGGATACTGACTGCGCAGTCCGTCATCCAGTCCTATATACATGGAAAATGTAGTCGAAAACATGACCAGAACCATAGTCGAAAGGATGCATATGTTGGCGAGTCCAACAGCATTCTGCTTCATTCTGTATATCATCCCGGATACAGTAGTGAAATGCTTTGTTTTATAATAATAGTTTCTGTTCGCGCGCAGTATCTTCAGAAGAGCGATGCTTCCGGCCACGAACAGCAGGTATGTGCCGATTATCACCAGTATCACAGCTATGAGGAAATAAATCATTGCCTGCAGCGGCTGCTTCGTCACTATTGCGATATAATAACCTGCGGCCAGACACGCGAGTCCCAGCAGAGCGATGAGCCACCTGGCTCTGGGCTCTTTTTCGCCTGCATTGCTGCCGGAAAGCAGTTCCACCGGTTTTGCCAGATGTATCTGACGTATGCCGTTGAGGAATATCAGCAGGAATATCCCCGCAAACAGAGCCGCGGTATAAAGCATCGACTGCCATGAAACATAGAAACCGAAAGGCACTTTGAAATCCAGCATCCTGTAAAGCACCAGCGTCATAAGCTTGCTGAGCAGCACTCCCAGAGCCAGTCCTGCCGCAATACTTATCAGCGCCGTATAAAGAGTTTCCAGCGCTATGACTTTCGCAAGATTTCCCTTGTCCATCCCCAGTATATTGAAAAGCCCGAATTCCTTTTTTCTCCTCTTCATCAGGAAGCTGTTGGTATAAAAAAGAAATATGACCGAAAATATGCCTATGACTATCATCCCGAAAGACATGATGAGCTTTACCTGATCACCGCCTCCCATGCTGTCCATGCCCGCAGAACTCCTCAGGTATGATATCAGATAGAACATCATGACGGTTATTGTGCATGTCATCATGAACGGCACGTAAGTGCGGGCGTTCTTTTTTATGTTGTCCGCAGCAAGTTTCGGATAAAAGAGACTACTCATCGTTATCACCGCCTGTTGCTATGCTGGTCAGCGTGTCGGATATTTTCTGATAAAGCTTTTCATTGGTGGCATTTCCCCTGTATATCTGATGGAAGACCTCCCCGTCCTTTATGAAAAGCACCCTCCCCGCGTTGCTGGCAGCTTTGACGGAATGAGTGACCATGAGTATAGTCTGGCCCTCCTTGTTGATCTCCGTAAAAAGCCTGAGTATGCCGTCGGCCGCTCTTGAGTCGGCCGCTCCGGTAGGTTCGTCTGCCAGTATCAGCTGCGGCTCTGTTATGAGAGCTCTTGCCGCAGCGGCGCGCTGTTTCTGACCGCCCGATACTTCATACGGATATTTTTCAAGTATGTCGCTTATGCCCAGCTTCTTCGCCAGGGGCAGCAGCCTGGATCTCATCTCATCGAACTTTTTCCCTTCAAGGACCAGCGGCAGCAGTATGTTGTCCTTTACCGAGAACGTATCCAGCAGATTGAAATCCTGGAACACGAATCCCAGATTGTCTCTTCTGAAGGATGATATCTCCTTTTCGCTTATGCTGACTATGCTCTTGCCTTTCAGCATCACTTCCCCGCTGGTAGGTCTGTCAAGCGAAGCCAGTATGTTCAGCAAAGTCGTCTTGCCCGACCCCGATTCTCCCATTATGGCCACGAATTCTCCCTCTTCGACCGAAAAGGAAACATTGCTCAGCGCCTGCACCCGGTTGCCGCCGAAGCGGGCAGTATATATTTTTTTCAGATTGTTTACTTCCAAAAGCAGCATTTCTTTACCTCCTCATATTTTCAGATGCCGTTTCCCGGCATTCTTTTTTCCTGCAATATCATCATAAAAAAAAAGAGAACGTCCTGCCATAGATACAGCTTACATTCTCTGCTTTTTTCTTACATTCGTGTAAGGTCACTCTGTGACCAGCGGGACATTTTCGAGACCTATCTTTACTTTCGTTCCTTTTTCCGGGCCTGACTGGATCTCTATTGTATGAGAAAGCCTGTCAACGATCTTTTTGCACAGGTAAAGTCCTATCCCTGTCGATTTTTTGTCTTCGCGGCCGTTGAATCCCGTGAAGCCTCTTTCGAATACCCGCGGCAGATCTTCCGGCTGTATGCCGATACCCGTGTCTTCTATGACAAGCATCCCGTTTTCTTCAGTATATATGGAAATAAGGCCGTTCTTTTCCGTGTATTTCAGGGAATTCGAAAGGATCTGCTCTATGACGAAGGCAAGCCATTTTTCGTCAGTGACCGTCCTTATGGCTATATCTCCTATGGAAAGTCTGATCTTTTTATATATAAAAGATCTGGCATATTTTTTCACTGCTTCTCTGACGATCCTGTCCACAGAGCAGAGAGATATGTCGAGATCGCATGACATGCTCTCGGAACGCAGATAATGCAGTACCATCTCCACATACTGTTCTATCCTGAAAAGCTGATCTTTCAGCTCCTCGTCCTTAGCTTCACCGGCTCTTGCTCCGGATTCCAGTATCAGTCTCATAGCCGCTATAGGCGTCTTTATCTGATGGGCCCACAGGGTGTAATAATCGAGCATCTCGCTGTAAGCTCTGTCATTGTCCGAAATAAGTTCCCGCCGCTGCTCATCCAGCAGATCCAGTATGGCCTGATAATCCTGTTCCAGGCCATCTGCAGGTTCAGGAAGTTCGGGCAGCTGATCCGTTATTTCTTCCTTTACCCTGAGAAGTTTTTTATGCCTGCTGTAATAAGCTGCGAAACGAAAGATGCCCAGTATGACAAAAGCTGCGGCAGTAAGTACCAGAGCATATATCACAGCTTCCGCTGGCAGTTCGTAAAGCGAAAAGACCATCGCGAATACGATCCCTGCAATTATCACTGCAGCTATTATTGCTGCATGTCTCCTGACATAAGAAAAAAAAATTCTTCCCATATTATTCCACCATATATCCCACACCCTTTTTGGTGATTATGAAATCATTCAGTCCGGCATCCTCAAGCTTCCTGCGCAGTCTTGCCATGTTCACCGTCAGTGTATTGTCATCTATGAAATCTTCGCTTTCCCAGAGTTTTTCCATTATCTTTTCTCTCGTTACGACTGTCCCTTTGTTCTCCATGAGTACACGGAGGATACGGAAATCATTTTTCGTCAGGTCTATTTTCCTGTCTTCGTATTTCAGCATGTTATCGTTGAGATCCAGCACAGCGCCGCGGTGCTCTATCACATTGGTCCTGCCCTGCATCGAATATGCACGTCTGATCATGGCCTGGATCTTTGCCGTGAGTACTTCCATGCTGAAAGGCTTGGCCAGAAAATCGTCTCCGCCCATGTTCACGGCCATAATTATATTCATATTCTCCGATGCGGAAGAAAGGAATATCACCGGCACGGATGAAAATTTCCGTATTTCCTGACACCAGTGATAGCCGTTGAAAAAGGGAAGCTTGATGTCCATTATCACCACCTGCGGATCGCATGCTATGAATTCCTCCTTCACTGCCCGCAGATCTTTTGCGCAGAAAACATCATAGCCCCACTGTTTCAGGTGCATGCTTATGCTTTCAGCTATCGATCTGTCGTCTTCTACTATGAATATCCTGTACATGATGTCATTATAGCATATTTCTTCGTCATAAAAAAACCGGCAGCCGGGGAAAAAAATGACTGCCGGAAAAAAAATATTCTTTTATATCACTCCTTATTTCTGAGCTCTGGCAAATTTCATGACGTGTTTCGGATCTGAAGTCAGAAGTATTATTATCCAGGCTACAGCTCCGCAGAGCACTACCACTACGCCAAGCATGGTCGCGTTCAGCGAAAAATCGAAGAACGGGCCGCCTTCTGTGATATATGCCATCACATGATCCACCAGCCACATGAGGGTGGCTCCCCAGTAGATCAGGCAGAGTGTATTGAGTTTGTATTTATTGTCCGGTGCGTTCACATACCATACTATGGTCGAAACGACAGCGGCGATAGCTGTAAGTATCAGATACATTCTCTCCGCCCCCTTCTCATGCCTTTATGTCCGCTTCGGAAATGGTCTTCGCATATTTATGGTCAGCCACCATTACCATCACGAACCATACAGCAGTAACGAAAACAGCCATAGTAGTGCCGAAAGTAGCAATTTCATGCAGCATCGGGCCTACATCTCCCGGAGTGCTCATTGCAGTAAGGAACGGCGGCCATGGTACTACTTCGCCGTGCCATATATGTTCGATGCAGAGAAGCAGAGCGCCTCCCCAGAGCATCTTTGTCAGCCAGCCCAGCTTACGGCTCCATGGTATTCCTGTCTTTGCGTTCAATGTCGCATCAGTGCCGCCTTCTGCCGAATCGATATTCATTTTATCCTTTTCAGGAATGATTCCGGCTGCTCTTTCTTTTTTTTCAACGTGCTTTTTTACTGCCGTCATAACGATAGCTTCAGCCGTGGGAACTAAAAAACATGCCATTTTATGAAAATCCTCCTTAAATATGATTTGAAAACAAAAAGCAATCTATCGCGGAGTCATCCGCATAGGACAGATTGCATTCATTACAAAACAAAACCTTCTTGGTTTCTTGTTCGTGTTTATGATACTACAGGCGGGATTTCGTGTCAAAGGTTTTTTTGTCATATTCCTTCTGGAGATCCGCTCCGGGGCAGCCGGAGCATGAACTGCAGCCGCTGCAGCCCGAGCAGCTCATGCCGTGATCTTTGTTCTTTATCATATTTCGTATGACCAGTATTACCAGAGCCGCCAGAGCAAGCCCTATGATCACAGTCCCTATATTTTCCGTAAGAAATCCGAACATATATCACACCTTCCTTTCTCTCATCTGCCCGCTTCGGCAGTCTCCGCGGAAAGCCGGCCATTGCCGTATTTTCTTTCAGGTCTTACCAGCAGACAGACCATTATTGCGGCGATCACTATGGCCGCAGCCGTCCAGGCATTGAATATTCCTCCTGCGACAAATCTGGACAGATTATATATCATCAGTGCCGAGCAGTAAGCGAACACAGTCTGGTAACCTATGGCGAACCAGGTCCATTTCCCGCTGTTCATTTCTCTTCTGATCGCACCTATAGCTGCGAAGCATGGCGCACAGAGCAGATTGAACACCAGGAAGGAATAAGCTGCTGCCGGGGTCCATGCCGCTGCCAGGCTGGTCCATATCTGCGAACCGTTGTCAGCTACGGATCCGTATCCGTAAAGTATGCCGAAAGTCCCCACGACGTTTTCCTTTGCGACAAGGCCCGTGAAAGTAGCTACCGCAGATTTCCAGTCGCCGAACCCGAGAGGCACGAACAGCCAGGCCAGTACCATTCCTATATCTGCCAGAAAGCCGTCCGACATATCATCCACCATGGCGATCCTGCCGTCGACGATCCCATAACTCGAAACGAACCATATAAAGACAGTAGCAAGCAATATCACCGTTCCGGCCTTCTTTATGAAAGACCAACCTCTTTCCCACATGCTCCTGAGCACATTAGCCGCTGTAGGCCAGTGATAGGCAGGCAGTTCCATGACGAAAGGCGCCGGTTCTCCGGCAAACATCTTTGTTTTTTTCAGTATTATCCCGGAAACTATTATTGCTGTTATTCCTAAAAAATATGCGCTGGGCGCTACCCACCACTCACCATTGAAGATCGCTCCCGCGATGAGAGCTATTACAGGTATCTTCGCTCCGCATGGAATGAAGGTAGTGGTCATTACAGTCATCCTTCTGTCTCTCTCGTTTTCGATGGTCCTTGAGGCCATGACCCCGGGCACTCCGCACCCTGTTCCTATAAGTATAGGTATAAATGACTTGCCCGACAACCCGAATCTGCGAAATATCCTGTCCATTATGAAAGCAACCCGGGCCATATATCCGCAGGCCTCCAGAAATGCCAGGAATGCGAACAGGACGAACATCTGAGGCACGAAACCAAGGACGGCGCCCACTCCGCCGATCATGCCGTCCAGTATAAGGCTGGAGAGCCACGGCGCACAGTTCACCGCATCAAGAAAGGCGCCCACCCCTCCGGGGACTATGCTGCCGAAAAGAGTATCGTTGGTCCAGCCGGTGACCCATGCTCCCACAGTAGTGATAGAAATATAGTAGACCAGGAACATGACCGCGGCAAATATCGGAAGCGCCAGCCATCTGTTGGTCAGCACCCTGTCTATCTTATCCGTGGTGCTGAGTCTGCCTTTGTTTTTCTTCACGTAACAGTCCCCGACCACTGAAGCCACATATATATATCTTTCATTCGTTATTATACTTTCCGAATCGTCGTCCAGCTCTTTTTCGCATTTTTCTATGTCCTCTTCGATATGGGCAATGGTTTTTTCATCGAGGCCCAGTTTTTTCCGTATTTTTTCGTCACGTTCGAAAAGCTTTATGGCATAAAAGCGCTGCTGCTTCTCAGGCATATCGTGAAGCACCGCTTCTTCGATATGCGCCAGCGCATGCTCTACGCTGCCGCCGAAGCTGTGCTCCGGCAGTTCGTATCTGCCGGCTTTCGCTGCCTTTACCGCTTTCTCTGCCAGTATGTCTGTTCCTTCTCCCTTAAGAGCGGATATCTCTGCGATCTCACAGCCGAGCTTTTTCGAAAGAGCTGCTGTATCAAGTCTGTCTCCGTTTTTCTTTACCACGTCCATCATGTTGACTGCAATTACTACCGGTATGCCCAGTTCCAGGAGCTGCGTGGTCAGATAAAGGTTGCGCTCCAGATTGGAGCCGTCTATTATATCTATGACCGCGTCAGGCTTGTTATCCAGTATATAATCCCTTGCCACCACCTCCTCGAGAGTGTACGGCGAAAGTGAATATATGCCCGGCAGATCCACCAGTTCGGCGCCGTCGCCGTCTATGGACTTCCGGATCCTGCCGGTCTTCTTTTCCACAGTTACTCCCGGCCAGTTTCCTACGAACTGGTTCGATCCGGTAAGTGCATTGAACAGGGTCGTTTTCCCGCTGTTGGGATTTCCCGCCAGTGCTATTTTTACAGACATCACTGCTGTCCTCCTTTCAGTTAGCATATGCTAACCTGATACTCAAAAAAATTTCCGTTACTGTATGAGGCCTTATTCGACTTCTACCATTTCAGCATCTCCTTTCCTTATCGAAAGCTCGTAATTCCTGACCATGATCTGCACAGGATCCCCCAGAGGAGCTACTTTCCTGATATATATTTCCGTTCCCCTTGTGATACCCATGTCCATTATCCTTCTTTTGACAAGGCTGTTCCCATGGATCTTCTTTACTTTCACCGTGTCATTCACGTGTGCTTCCTTCAGTGTTTTCATTTTCCTGTCCCTTCCTGCTCCGCCGGCCCGACTACTATGATACGGCCGGCCATTTCCCTGCTTACCGCTACTCTGGCTTCTTTTACGTTTACTATAAGGTTGCCGCCGTTTTCCGTTATGACAGTTATTTTCCCGCCTTCTACGAATCCCAGATTATTGAGGAACCGTCTGGTGTCGGAACTGCCGCCTACTTTTTTTATTGCGATCCTGTCTCCGGGTCTTGCGAATATCAATGGCATCATTTCTGCGATACTCCTTTTTTATTTAGTTAGCTTTGGCTAACCAAAAGGTCTGAAATTTAGTTAGCTTCAGCTAACTAAATATATGATACCATATCCTGCCATTATGTCAAGGCTTTTTGACAATAATCCACAGTCGCCAGATCAGAGCCGGCGGAAAAACGTCTGCCGCTCTTCAATCCGTCTTCATCCTGTATCCGGCTCCCCAGACTGTTTCGATATATTTGAAATTCTCGCTGTCCTTTTCTGTTTTTTCCCTTATACGGTTTATATGCACAGTCACCGTAGCAGTGTCTCCGGCAGAATCCATGCCCCATATCCTTTCGAACAATTTATCTTTGGAAAAAACGATATCCGGATTGCTTGCAAGGAAAAACAGCAGCTCGTATTCCTTGTTGACCAGAGATATTTCCTTACCGTCGACGAACACTCTTCTGGAAGCCGGAACGATGCGAAGCCCCTTTATGCGGATCTCTTCTTCTTTTCTCTCAACGTTTTCCTGCTTCTCAAGACGTTCATGTATCTCTATATGCGCTCTTACCCTCGCAACCATTTCCGCCGGGCTGAACGGCTTCACCATATAATCATCCGCACCCAGACCGAGACCGCGTATCTTATCCACATCGTCCCTCCTGGCAGTTATTATTATCACAGGGATGTTCTTTTCCCTGCGTATTATCCTGCACAGCTCAAAGCCATCCATCCCCGGCAGCATCACATCCAGTATCACCAGATCATAGCCGTCCTTCATGAAACTCTGAAGTCCGCTCCTGCCGTCAGCTTCTATATGCGCCTCATACCCGTTGGCCTCAAGGTAATCCCGCTCCAGTTCCGCGATGAGATTATCATCCTCGACTATCAGTATCTTTTTCACCGGTTCCTCCTTGTTTAAGCGGCAGTTCCACTATCACAGCAAGTCCGTCATAATTTTCCGCTCTAACATTACCGCCGTGTCCCTTTATTATCTGTTTGACTACAGACAGCCCTATGCCGCTGCCTCTTTCCGGTCTGTTCCTCGCCCTGTCCCCTCTGTAAAAACTTCTGAATATGCTCTCGAGCTCTTCATTCCTTACTCCCGGACCGTCGTCCTTGAAGCATATCTCCGCAAAGTCTCCTTTCCGCAGCACCGAGATCCTTACTTTCGAATGATCCCTTTCTCTGTATTTTACACTGTTGTCTATCAGATTATGATTCACCCTGTTCATCTCTTTCCTGTCGATATCCGCAAAAAGCCTTTCCTGTGCAGCGGTAAAAGTGACCGTGACATTGTCCTTCCTGTATTCGTTCTGCAGTTCTTCGGCAGACTCCCTGTAAAAATCATTTATTTCGATCCTCCTGGTATCGAAACGGTATCCGTCCGCCTCTATCCTGGAAAAATCGGTAAGTTCTGTCATAAGGTTCTCCAGGTTCCCTACGCTAGTCTCGATGGCTCTGTAATACTGATCTCTTTTCTCCGGCGTATCTGCGATACCGTCCCGAAGGCCTTCCACATAACCCTTTATCGATGTGAGCGGCGTCCTGAAATCATGAGACACCCCAAGAATGAGATCCTTCCTGTACTTTTCGTATTTGAGCTGTTCTTCCACGGAATCCTTCAGATGCCGGCGCATCTCGTCGAAATCGTCTATGACTTTGCCTATCTCGTCCTTCTTTCTGTAATTCATCTCAAGGTCCAGATTGCCGTCCCTGATCATTTCGCTGCCTACGCTGAGCTTTTTCAGAGGCTTTATTATGCTCCTCGATATCCAGAGAGACAGCGCGGAATTAGTGAAGACCACCACTACTACGAATATGAGAATGATGAATCCCAGATAAAGAGCTATATAGCGTTTCATGTACGAATCGCCCTTCTGTACCGGGATGCTGCTGTTGTGTATCGCCATGACCTCATACTTCTTGTCCCATCTGACGAAGGAATCCTTTATGACCGAAGCATTTCCTTTTCTTATTATGATCGATTCCGAGTCTTTATATGTATCGCCGAATACTTCGTCGACATTTTTCTGATCTTCCCCGGTTATGTTGGAATATATTATCTCATCGCCGTGTTTTATGGAAAAATGATAACCCGCCAGTGACATTTCCTTTTTGATCTCGCTGAGACTTCCGCCGCGTTTATAGGTCCGAAGAAGACTCTGCGCAGAATATATCCCGTCGCTGTCGTTATAAAGATTCTGCACTGTTCCCCAGTATCTTGCCCCCGCACCGTTTACAAAAATCGCGAAAAGCGCCAGGGCTACAGCCAGAGGCACTATTATCACCAGCATATTGGATAATATGAGTTTTTTCCTTATGTTCACAGCGATTACTTCCTTACCGTTATATTATCAGACCAAACAGAAAAAATTGCAACTTATTTGCTTTCCTCATCTATCCTCATGAAACTGTATCCGGAGAGTTTCCACAGAGGAAGCATCTTTTCAAGAGCGCTTATCGTGCGCAGAGGCGCCTGATCCCTGCCCCTGCCGTCGTGGAGACATATGATGCTGCCGTCTTTCACCCTTGAGATCAGACGTGTCCTTATGATCTCAGACGTCGCGCCGGCAGACCAGTCTCCTGCCATCACAGACCACAGGATCATCCTGAGTCCGCGTTTCTTCATGTTCTTCAGCGACACCAGATTGACACAGCCCCACGGCGGACGGAAATATACCGTTTTTATGCCCAGAGCATCCATGTCGCTGCCGGAAGCACGAAAATCCCTGGAAGTTCTCCACGGGGATTCAAAAAGGGCATTTCTGTGGCTTTGAGAATGGAAGCCGATAAGGTGGCCTTCTTCCTGCATCCTTTCTATTATCCGGGGATTTTCACGTGCCTTGCCGGTCACTACAAAAAATGTAGCATGTATATCATATTTTTTCAGAAGATCCAGCAGCTTCGGAGTAAAAGCCTCTTCAGGCCCGTCGTCGAAAGTCAGATAAAGGACCTTTTTCCCGTGCTTCCTGTTTCTTCCGAAAAAATTTTTCATTCTTATAACTGCGGTAGGCAGCAGAGAATAGCCGAGTATGGCTGCCGCAAGGACTGCGGTCAAAAAAATATACATCTCAGGCTCCTATCTGCAGCATATCCATTACCTGTCCTATGCTCTTTCCTTTCAGGCTTTTCTTCACATCACGTATGTTCTTTTTCATATCTGCAAGTTCTGCCTCATTTTCAAGTATGTCGGCGAGATTGTCTCCGTGACTGCCTTTCCTGCCCCAGACTACTTTTCCTATATGCTTCTCCTCGACATATCTGGCATTATCCTTTTCCTGTTCCAGAAACGGCTTTATTATATAAAGAGGCACTTCCGAATAAATGGATTCGAACAAAGTGATCCCGCCCGCCTTGGAAATTATCATGTCCGCCTTTTCCATATACTTTTCCATATCGTCCACGTAGCCAAGTATGTCGGCATTCCTGAAGCGTCCCGACAGGCTTTCGCAAAGCTTTTCGTTCCTGCCTGTTATCACTGTGACATGAACGTTATCCATTCTTTCCAGACGCTCCAGCAGGCCTTCGGCTTCAGGTATCAGCCCCAGGCCTCCGCCTGATATCAGTATCTCTTTTCCTGCAGCGGATTTCCTGATATCGTTTTTTTTGAAAATTTCCCTTACCGGTATCCCGGCGGCAAATATCTTTTCAGGATTTACGCCCCGGGCCACCATATTTTCCTTAGTATAGATGTCTCCCACGATATATGCATCCGCATCGCAAGATATCCATACGCTGTGGGCTATCATGTCCGTGACGCATGCTATGAAAGGGGTCCTGTCTCCTGTGGCTTTCCTGAACTCGGAAATATATTTCGATCCCGGCGGCCATGTGGAGATCATGATATCCGGCTTCGTTTCCGTCACCAGCTGAGAGAAGCGCTTTGCCGCGGTATTTTTGAAAGGTATAAGGAACCCATGCTCATCCATACGGTTGAGTATGTTGTATATGTTGTGCAGCTTGCTGACCATGGCTTCGAATCCCATGTAGACATATCTGCTTACTTCCGGATATACATATTCCACCACGTCCACTTTGATGATCTCTGCATCTTTGTATTTTTTCTTTATTTCTTCTTCTACTGCCTGGGCGGCCGAAGTATGGCCCATGCCGAAATGTCCTGTAAGAATCAGTGCTTTCATTTCAGTTCTCCTCTCATGTTCTGATTCTAACCGGGAAATATAAACAAAAGATAAATCGGAAATAAACAAACAGATAAATCGTATACGTTATAATAAAGGATAAGAAAGAATACACCCCGGGACGATATCCCGGGGTGTATTCGGTTCTGCCTGAAAATCAAATCATGCCGTCCTTTCCTTCTTTTCTTCCGCATCAAGGATAAGCGGTTCAGGCGGGCAGTTTTTCTGGGTGAGTAAAGATACTCCCACCATGACGGCAAGGCAGATCAGAGGTGCAAAAACAGTATAATAGTACCATGTGCATGGATAAGTCACAGTAACGAACGGATCCTCAGCGAAAGACTCATGCTCCATTATGACCGGAGCTATGATCCTGAAAGCTGCGCCCGCTGTCATACCTGCCAGGGCCCCTGCCGTATTAGCCTTTTTCCACCATATGCCGAGAGTCAGGGGCACGAAAAGCGAAGCCAGTATTATGTCGAATGAAAACAGCATCAGCAGATATACATTAGGGTATACGACTCCTATGAACAAAGCGATGACTGTCACCACTACTATTGAGATACGGGTGACCTTAAGGACCGTCCGGTCTCCGGATTAAGGTCTGAGATAATCCTTGAAAATATTTTTGGCAAAAATGCTGGACACTGAAAGCAGCGCGGCATCCGCAGCAGACATGATCCCGGCGATCATCCCAAGAGTGAATATTACTCCTATGGCAGTCGGCATGTATGCTTTCACCATTGCCGGGATTATGAGTTCCGGATCTCCGTTTATAGAGTTCTCGGCCAGGACGCCGCTGTTTATTGCGGCGAAACCTATGATGCCCAGTACTACCGGAATCGTGCCTATTATCCAGTACAGAAGTCCGGCGCTGACCGCAGACCATCTGGCAGTCCGGGCGTCTTTGGAAGCCATGGCCCTCTGTGCGAGGTCCGGGGTGCATATCGACCCCAAACCTATTATCATCCACGCGCCTATCCATGGCAGATATGAAGCGATATTCGTTTCTTTCGGCAGAAACGAAAAATATTTTTCCGGAGCATGCGATGTGACGTTGTCCCATCCTCCTGCCGCGCTGATAGCGAAAGGCAGCAGTATGACCACGCCGGCAACGATTATGAAGGTCTGCCAGAAATCTGTATACGAAACGGCCCAGAGTCCTCCCAGCACCGTGAATGTGACCATGACCACAAGAGAAATGATGATACCTGTGAGATAATCCACTCCAACCATCGATTCAAAGATCTTTCCGAAAGCGATGACCTGGACAGCTGTCCAGAATACAAAAGAAATAATTATAAAAATACTGACTATCATAGCTGTCGTCTTGCTGAAACGGCTGCTGAAAAAATCCGAAAGGGTCAGGCCTCCCATCCTTCGCAGGACAGGCATGTAGAAAAGTCCCGCAAGTATCAGGCAGAGCCCCGCTCCGTAAGGATCGGAAATGGCGCCCCAGGCACCGCCTTCGTCGTCTGTGCTCCAGAAGCCATAATCGAACGCGGCTCCGGAGCCGCCCAGGATCATACCTCCGCCCAGCCATGTAGCGAAAAGCACCGGTGTGGCCAGCCAGTACGGAAGACCTCTCCCTGCCACCATAAAATCGGCTGTGTTCTTTACTTTTCTTGATGCGTATATTCCGATGCCCAGCATGGCAGCGGAAAAGGCCGCGATCCAGATACCGTAAGTCAATTCTATATTCATTAAATACCTCCTTTTGAATACCCCCGCAAAGCTTATGCATATGATCCTCCTTTCCTGTCAGCTTGACCGCATTATAAATTAAAGGTATAATGAATGATACACCAATAGGTGTTATTTTTTTATATTTACATTGCACTTTAGTGTTATAAAAATGGAGTTTTATGCTGAAACAGAAAGAATGGGAAAAACTCAATGATCTTATCGCGTCGCTCTACGGCATACGCAGCATGACAGCTATGCGGACAGCTTTTCTCCGCAAGCTGATGTGCATCATCGATTTCGATCTCGGCGATTTCAACCTGGGACAGATCATGGGCAAAACAACGCCCGCTCTGGTGGATCCGGTCTGCGTCAGCCGCTTCCCGGCCGAAAAAGAGGAGGCCTTCATAAAGCTGTATCAGGAAAAATACCACGAGATCGACTACGTGAACTGGATCTTCTCGCACTATGAGTCGATCGTCTACCGGGAGACCGACCTCATCAATGACCAGCTCCGCAGGCAAAGCCGGTTCTTCAAGGAATACCTTTCGGTTTTCGACCTTCCGAACGTAGCCGGGATAAGCGTCATCAGCGGCGGCATATTCACCGGAGCGGTGACCGTCTACCGTTCGGAAAAGAAGGGCGATTTTTCAGACCGCGATCTTTATGTCCTTCAGACGCTCCTGCCTCATCTCCAGAACAAACTGGCAGTCTCGGAGGAAAACGCGCGCAGGAACCAGGAATATATCCACAATGCCCTGCGGTACAATTTTCATTTCACCGAAAAGGAAATCGAGATCATCTGCGATATATACAAAGGAAAAAGCAACAGCGAGATCGCTGCTGCCCATAATATCTCAGTAAACACCGTAAAGCGTCATATCACCCATATGTTCCAGAAAGCAGACCTGTCGTCCCGTACTCAGCTCATCCATTTCCTGAATGAGAACCAGCTCACAGACTGCTGGGACTGAGGTCGTTATCTGACGACGGTAATTCGGCCGGGCTGTTCAGAAGTTTTTTCACATCGCGCCATCCAGGATAGAATCTGTCCATATAAGTATAAAACGTCTTGTCGTGATTTTTTTCATACAGATGCACAAGCTCATGGACCATTACGTATTCCAGGCATTCCGGCGGTTTTTTCGCCAGCTGCAGGCTGAGCCATATGCGATGCCTTGCCGTATTGCACGAACCCCATCTGGTCTTCATATTTTTCACTCTGCACTCGGCTGCCCGGCATCCGGTACGTTTTTCGGCCTTCTTCAGGATCTGCGGAACAGCATCCTTCAGTTCCTGCCGGTACCACCCGTCCATCGCAGCGGCTCTCTGTGCATAAGTGCTGTCTGCCGGTGTCTGCAATATGACACTGTCGCCTTCCGTGCGTACGCTCTTTTCCTTCTCTGAAAAGGAAAGCTGGAGACGGTATGGCTTTCCCCAGAGATAATGAGTCTCTCCTGAAACATACAGATGCTGTATCCGGCGGCTGTGTTCGCGGATCTTCATCTTCCGGCCCTTTATCCAGTCGATCCTGGATAAAGCGAAATCCCTGACTGCCGCATCGCTCACGATGACAGGAGCAGTGATCTTAACGGCGCCTTCGGGCGGAGCTACCCTTATATACATATTTTTTATTCTCTTCTTCTCAACGGTCATTTTCATGCCGCCGATGCTGATGTTTTTTATCTGTGCCATATGATCTCCCCCGCAGGATGTCCTTCTTCCATGATAAACTTTCCGGCAAGATATTTCCATCGTTTTCTGCCGGAGACAGGGGACATGACACAGCCGGAACGCAGTCAGATGATCACAGATCTTTTTCCGAAGATCTTTTTGAGAAGAAGTATGAGCTCGTCGGTATCTGAAAAATCGCAGATCTCTCCCTGGATAGCATTTTCCCCTGCGCCGAACTCGAATACGGGACGGGAAAGTTCCGACACCTGAAGATACGCATCTCTGATGTTTCCGTTTTCAAGCCTGTATATTATCTCGTTTTCCGCTATGAATTCTATCGAATCGGCGCTTATCTGCATGTCGCATATGAAGATCTCAAAAAAACCCGTTTTTATCCTTACCTGCATGGCAACGACCTCCCTATACATATATAATTATAACTATGCCGAACTTTATGCAAAACAGCTTCCGGAGCATTGACACTGACAAATATGACACGTTTTATGTCAGGATCTCTTGCGGCATGAAGGCATATGCTGTAGGATATATATGTGATTTTATTTCGGGGAGGACGAGATATGTTTGCAGATAAACTGGATTTCATCATGAACGTTACAGATACCCGCAACAACATGCTTGCCAGAGCCGTGAATCTGGACGCATCGCATATAAGCCGGCTGCGGCACGGAGGGAGAAGGCTGCCTGCGGATCAGACTTTTCTGAAGCATATGGCCCGGTATTTTGCCAATCAGGTAAAAACCGACATGGAAAAGGACGCCATGCGGAACGTGCTGAATATAGTCCGGTGGCCGGAAAACCCGGAGACCTGCGCAAAGCTGATCTACGACTGGCTCCGTTCCGAAGAAAGCAGCCGCGATCCCATAAAGACCATACTCAATAAATTCACGCAGCCTGCGGAGAAGCCTGCTCAGCCGTCTCCCGCGCCCGCGGTCCCGGAGAACGTAAGCACATACTATTACGGAGCAGCCGGCAAGCGCGAAGCTGTATTGCGGTTCCTGTCCGCGGTCAGCAGTTCGGAAACGCCTCAGACGCTTTATCTTTTCAGCGAGGAAGAGATGAGCTGGCTCTATGATGAGCCGGAATTTGCGAAGGTCTGGGCCGAACTCCTTGCCGGCGCCCTGACCCGCGGGAACAGGATAAAAATAATACACACGGTAAGCAGGAATCTCTACGAACTTCTGGAGTCCGTGGCGAAATGGGTGCCTGTTTATATGACAGGAATGATCGAACCTTATTATTATCCGAGGCTGCGGGACGGTATCTTCGACCATACTTTTTTCATCGCTCCCGCAACAGGGGCAGTCATTTCTTCATCTGTATCCGACCAGACGGACGACATGCTGCATTTCTATGTGCAGGAACCGGCAGCTATACAGGCGCTGCTTAAAGAATATGATAATTACCTGTCTCTCTGCAAGCCTCTGATGAAGATATACGATCAGCGCAACATAGAGGATTTCTGGTCTGTCTTTCATGAATTCATAAACATCCCTGCCGAAACTATGCTCATACATACGGGGCCTTCCCTCGTTTCCATGCCTGAAGATCTGGCGGAGAGGATGTTTTCCGGAGGACGGTCGAGCATGCTCATGGATATCCATCATGCCGTTTCCGCCGCTTTCACCGATCAGATAGGCCGGAACAGGCTGACCGAGCTCCTCACGCTTCAGGACGCCGCGGGAGCGGTGCCTTTCCTGCAGGCGGACATAATGGGGACTCCCGGTCTTTGTTATTCCCGTAAAGAATATGCCGAACATCTTTCGAATATGCTCTGCCTCTGCCGGGATCACAATAACTACAGAGTGCTGCTTTGCAGCGAGGAACTGCCCGACATGCTGCTGCTGGGAAAGGACGGGACAGGCATAATGATGATAAAGCAGTCTGCTCCATACACTATATTCACTTTCAACGAACCCAACATGACTGCCGCTTTCTGGCGTTACATGAACATAAAAAAAGAGGCCGCGCTGGAGCACGGCCCCGATCCCGAAAAACGGCTCAAAGATATCATAGGTGGAAAATAATCATATCTACGGCTTCATCTAAGCCGCAGATTATCCTACTTCGATGTGTCATATCACATCTGCCGCCCGGATCAGACGGTTTTCCATACTGTATTATTGCATTACGGTTTGCCAGTGTCAAACCGCCTTTTCCTGTGTCTGCCGTTTTTATCCGTATCATTTACATCGACAATACCAACGTCCACATTATATCCCCGGGTCTTCAGTTCATTGTATATAATATTTTCCATAATATGATTTTCAGAGGGATAAAACGATCCTCGACAGACATCCTGACGCTTCTTTAAGCAGGGAAACCGCATTTCCATTTACCGTTTTTTACTGGTCTCCTTGATATATTTTTTGAAATTTTTCATGCCGCCGACATCTTTGAACATACGCTCGCGCTTTCTGTTTTCTATTTCTTTAGCATTCAATCCTTCATAACCTGCTTCGATTTTAAGTTTCAGATAGCTGTCGACTCTCCGCTGATCAAGTCTGCCTTCTTTTAATGCCTGCAAAACCGCGCATCCGGGTTCATTCGTATGGGTACAGTCGTTGAATCTGCACTGTGCCGCAAGCGCTTCGACGTCGTCAAAGCTTTTTGACAGATCAGCGTTTTCTATCCCGAGTTCGCGCATCCCCGGCGTGTCGATCAAAACACCTCCTGAAGGAGAAAGAAACATTTCGCGGCCTGTTGTGGTATGCCGCCCTTTATCCTGCCTGCCGATATCCTGTGTGGCAAGAACTTCTCTCCCAAGCAGTTTATTGATAAGTGTCGATTTTCCGACACCTGAGGATCCTATGAACGCACCAGTAATTCCGTCTTTCAGATACGGTTTCAGTTTTTCAGATATGTCATCATCGAAGACAGATAAAGCAACAACATCTGCAAAATCTGCCGCTCTCTGCGTCTCTGCAATCGTTTCTTCTAAATTCTCGCACAGATCTGCCTTTGTCAGCAAAACTACAGGCGTGGCCCCGCTGTCCCAGGCGACCGACAGATATCTTTCCAGCCGGTTAAGATTAAAGTTCTGGTTCACAGACATGCAGACAAAGATGATATCAACATTTGCCGCAACGGGCTGCGCCTGGCCGCTGACACCTACGGCAGTCCGCAGGAAAACGCTCTTGCGCGTCAGCACATGATGGATGACCGCGTTGCTGTCTGCCTTGTCATATCGGATCATGACAAAATCGCCGACAGTCGGAAATTCTGCCAGTTCAGCAGTTTCATAACGCAGTCTGCCGGAAAGTTCGGCCTGTATTTCAATGCTGCCGGAAACGACTCTGTAGGATCCGCGATACTGGGCAATAATGCGGGCAGGCGAATACTCGGGATACATTGTCGCTTCGTTTATAAAACGGTCGCAAAGACCGTATTTTTCAATATTATTCAATGGTTCAAACCTCCTGTTTTTTTAAAACGTGTTCAGAGAGGAGGTATCTGCTGTTATCTATTCAATACCTCCTTTTTTGTTGCAATCTCCATTTCAATAAAGTTTTTCATAAAAATCTCCTTTTATGTTATGTAAATAATATTCATTGCAGTCTTTGTCCTGATTTTAAAACAAAATATTATACTGCTTAAAATGATCTCGCTTTAAGTTCTATGATCATTAAAACATCTTCGTAAGAAATTAGCAAATCATTTTCCCTCATCTCACCAGCGGCAGGATACTGCTGCAGAAAATGACCGCTGGCGATATCACTGCCCGGCAAAACAAAAGGGGTGCCGAAGCGCCCCATGCAGTAAGATTTTTTATTTTATTTTAAGCGCGCGTATTGCGTTCAGCACTGCTATCACCATCACTCCTACGTCTGCAAATACGGCTACCCACATGTTGACTATCCCAAACGCTCCAAGCACCAGACAAATGGCCTTGATGCCTATGGCAAGGACGATATTCTGACGTACGATACCCAGACATTTCTTGGAGATCCTGATTGCCTTAGATATCTTCAGCGGATCGTCATCCATCAGCACTACGTCTGCTGCTTCTATCGCGGCATCAGAACCCATCGCTCCCATGGCAATGCCGACGTCTGCTCTAGAAAGCACCGGGGCATCGTTTATTCCATCGCCGACAAAGGCAAGCGTCCCACCCTGCGGTTTTTCCTTCAAAAGCGCTTCAACCTGTTCGACCTTCCCCGCAGGAAGCAGTTCACTGTGAACTTCATCGACCCCCAAAGTTTCTGCAACAGACTCCGCAACTTTTCTGGCGTCACCAGTCAGCATTACAGTCTTAGCTGCTCCAGCTTTTTTCAGTTCTGCAATTGCTTCAGCAGAATGCGGTTTCACAACATCTGAAATCACGATATGACCTGCATAAACGTCATCTATCACCATATGGATTATCGTTCCTGTGCTGTGACATGGTTTATAGGAAATGTTCAGGTATTCCATAAGTTTATCATTGCCGACTGCGACCGGCGTCCCGTCTACCCTTGCCGTGATCCCTTTACCGCTGATTTCCCGGATCTCTGTCACTCTGCTCCGGTCTGTTTCTTTTCCGTAAGCTCTCTGCAGGCTGATTGAGATCGGATGTGATGAAGAGCTTTCGGCCAGCGCCGCGTACTCAAGGAGTCTTTCTTTGTTCATCTCGGAATGATGGATATCATTTACCTCAAATACGCCCTTTGTCAATGTGCCCGTTTTATCAAAGACTATGGTTTTTATTTTTGACAGTGTCTCCATGTAATTAGCACCCTTGATCAAAACTCCTGCATGGCTGGCTCCGCCTATGCCGGCGAAAAAGCTGAGAGGTATGCTTATGACCAGCGCGCATGGACAGCTTATTACGAGGAAAATGAGGGCTCTGTAGATCCAGACGTACCATTCAGGTGCAAGGCCCATTGCAAACATACGGATGAACGGCGGAAGTACAGCCAGCAGCAGAGCCGCTGCGCAAACAACAGGCGTGTAAACATGGGCAAACTTTGCGATGAAATCTTCGGATTTTGATTTGCGCGAGCTGGCATTCTCCACCAGGTCAATTATTTTAGATACGGTAGACTCGCCAAAAGCTTTTGTCGTTTTGATCTTTAAAACTCCGGTCATATTGATGCAGCCGCTGATGACTTCATCGGCAGGCTCAGCATCCCGAGGAAGACTTTCTCCGGTCAATGCTGCAGTGTTTAAACTGCTCGTTCCTTCGGAAACTATGCCGTCGATAGGCACCTTCTCTCCGGGCTGAACGGTGATAAGAGTTCCCACCGGGACATCGTTCGGATCAAGCTTTACAAGCTTTCCGTCCTTCTCTATGTTCACATAGTCAGGGCGGATGTCCATCAGGTTAGCTATATTGCGTTTGCTGCGGCCGACAGCATTTTCTTCAAAGAACTCTCCTGTCTGAAAAAACAGCATTACTGCTATCGCCTCGTTATAATCTCCGCTTTTTTCATAGATCGCCAGTGCAAAAGCACCAATAGTTGCAGCGACCATGAGGAAATCCTCGTCAAAGATGTCACCTTCAATAATGCCTTTGACAGCTTCCAGTAAAATATCGTATCCAATGACCAGATAAGCGATCACATAAAGTGCCAGCCGGAACATTCCTGCTGCCGGAAGGAAATTCAAGGCGACTGTCATGACCACAACAGCAATGATCCGTGCCAGCTTTATTTTCTGTGTCTTTTCCATATCATATATCTCCTCCCATAACGATTAAACGCTTGTTTATTTATTATGGTCAGATTATACGGTCAGCTCTCGTCTTTGTAAATAGTTTTTATTTCTTTGTTTCCAAAAAGGATAAATGTATTTCCAAAACGATTAAATTATTGCTTATTTGTTATAATCCTGCTACAATAAATCAAGAATCAACGGAGGATTATCAAAATGAACGAGTTTAAACTTCCCCATGACCATGGCAACAGGGGGAACGATGAAATGCTGAGGCAAGTATTGTCCTCAGGGAATAAATTCCAAAACGCAGCGGAACTGTTTAAAATGCTCGATGATGAAAGCCGTGTAAAGATCTTCTGGCTTCTCTGCCACTCAGAGGAGTGCGTTATTAATATTGCGGCAATCACAGCTATGTCTGAGCCTGCCGTGTCGCATCATCTGCAGCTGCTGAAATCCGCAGGTCTCATTGAAAGCAGACGCGAAGGCAAAGAATCGTACTACAAAGCCACCGACACGGAACTATCCCATCTGCTTCACGAAACATTAGAAAATGTAATGATAATTGCCTGTCCAGATAATAGATGTTCCTCTGATCCGGCTGCCGTAATCAGGGATATCCACGATCACCTGAATGAACATTTGGATCAGAAGATAACGATAGACGAACTCGCGCTGAAGTTCCACTTGAATACTACAACTCTTAAAAAAACTTTCAAACAAATATACGGAACGTCCATAGCTGCGCATGTTCGAAAACACCGCATGGAAAAAGCCGCAGAGCTTCTACTGACAACAGACAGCAGTATCATGTCTGTTGCCGCATCCGTCGGATATGAAAGCCAGAGCCGTTTTACCCTTGTGTTCAAGGATGAATACGGCATACTTCCAACAGAGTACCGCAAAAGAACTTTTTAAGACAGATGTCCAGGAGGATAGAGTACAATAAAGTTCGCAAAAGCAGATAGATATATGGAAAAGCCATCCATTCACAGGAGGACCTTGGGATAGTGTCAAGTAATGTTCGCAAAAGTGGCTCCCGAAAAATGATTATGCCGCTTTATCCAGAATCGGCCGCAGTGATCTCTCACTGATATATGCTCTTGAGACGGACCAGTCTTCTGCGTATTCCA
>Ga0183096_1000343_pt1 | contig 70003 bp, 53 predicted proteins | sample Biomet5_FD_127791 | JGI IMG/M metagenome (GOLD analysis project Ga0183096, IMG submission 127791) | Microbial communities from bioreactor (seeded with sewage sludge) at LBNL, California, USA - Biofuel metagenome 5 (version 2) (version 3) | ecosystem: Engineered > Bioreactor > Anaerobic >... | reverse complement strand
GTTAAATACATCTCCTATCGCCCAGTTGCTGGCGGCTTTATAATCTTTAGCTGTTTTTATTACTTCTTCAAAGTAATCGGCAACCCGTTTCGATTGCGTTAAAATTTCCGCATCGTAACGGGGTAATAAAAGCTCGGTAACAAATCTCTCTTTCCGTTTATTGGGGAGTTCCGGAAGTGTTTTCTCAATTTCATCTTTCCATTTGGCGCTTACAACAACAGGCACAAGGTCGGGATCCGGAAAATACCTGTAATCGTGGGCTTCTTCCTTATCTCTCATCGAAAAGGCTTCATTCATATCTGTATCCCAAAGTAGGGTTTCCTGTACAACCTGGCCGCCGTCTTCAACAAGCTCTATCTGTCTTTCAATTTCGTATTGTATTGCTTTTTCAACATTTTTAAACGAATTCATATTCTTAATTTCAGTACGCGTCCCAAACTTTTCGGCGCCCTTAAGCCTTACGGAAACGTTGGCATCGCAACGGAAGGAGCCTTCGTCCATATTTCCATCGCAAACGCCTATATACTGCACAATTTGCCTTAGTTTTGTAAGGTAAAGTACGGCTTCTTCTGCGCTGCGCATATCGGGCTCGCTCACAATTTCCATCAAGGGTATACCACAACGGTTAACATCCACGCAGGTTTCAAATCCAATGTCGTGTATCGATTTGCCCGCATCTTCTTCCATGTGTATTCTGGTAATGCCGAGCCTTTTTTGTGTTCCGTCTTTCAGCTCAATATCCAGGTGCCCGAACTCGCAAATGGGCTCTTCATACTGAGAAATCTGGTAGCCTTTAGGTAAATCGGGGTAAAAATAGTTCTTTCTTGCAAATATTGACTGCTCATTTATTGTGCAATTTGTAGCAATACCTGTGCGAACTGTATATTCAACCACTTTTTGGTTTAATACGGGCAGCACTCCCGGATGCCCAAGGCAAACGGGACAAATATTGGAGTTGGCCGGGTTGCCGAATTTAGATGAACAACCACAAAATATTTTTGTTTCTGTCAATAATTGGGCATGTACTTCAAGCCCTATCACAGCTTCGTATTTTGAATTCATTTTTTTTATTATAATAAATTAAACACTTAATATAAAAAAATAATAGCTTATTGAAAAAGTCTAAAATACGGTAAATACATTTACAGCTTATTTTTAACTTCTGTAATTATGAATTTTCTGATGAATAAACCGGATATTTTATACAAATGGAGAAAAACATCCTTGACTGGCGCTCTTAAATGAAATAAAACCTCAAATAGTTATGTGGTTTGTAAAAGAGATTTTCATTTATCGGATAAAAATACTAAAGACAGGGAACTATTTTTTTAATATTCGAGTTGCTTTAATTAATATGAACCAAGTTTTACTCCTGGGGCTTTCAGGATCTGTAATGAAACCGGTGAATATTTGAATATTTGATACTATGATTTGAGCTGAAGCGTTGAGACCCTGAAAGCCTGCTTTATTTTGATTCTAATCTAAATTTTAGTTTATTTGCCAATTGTTTTAAATCGGGATAAGTAAAATGAACAGGCAAATAAAAATTATTGTTTCCGCTTTAATTTTAATAATTGTACTGCCTGCCGTATTTTTTGCCATATATGAGTTCAATTCTTCCAGTAATAACGAAAAAATAATCCGGCAGATCTATGAAAACCAGCTTGGAATGATTATATTTTCCCTTAATTCCGCTTCCGAAGATATGGTATCCACATGGGGAAATAAACTATCATCTTATTACTGGGAGCAGGGAAAAGATAAGAACCTTGCCGAAGCCAAAATAAAAGCTTTTCTTAAACAAAACAAAACTATACGCTTTGCCGGGTTCGCGCCTGTTAAAAATCTGAAATCGGGTGACTTGTATATGGATGGTGAATCCTGCAATTCTGAAGATAAAAAAACATTCGAATATGTGCTTGTCTTTAACAAACAAGGAATTAACAGACTTGTGCAGTATAATAAGGAAGGCTACCGAAAATTTGAACCTGTAGCGGGACCCGAAAACCCTGACATTACATATATTCTCTTTATTTCCGAATTTACAGATGAACCTGTGGTTGTTTGCCTGGGGATTGACTCCAAAAAGTTTATAAACGAAAACCTTGGGCCTAAAATTAAAGCTTCTGCAAACAATATGTTTATAGTGTCCGTTTTTAAGAAAAATGACGGCGCAAAAGTGTACTCAAACGATATTGAAAATAATGCCGTTTACAGTCCTAAAAAAACAATATGGATTCTCCCGAGTTATGAAATAGCTATTAAGCTTAAAGGGGTTACCATTGAAGAAATTGCGCAGAAAAGAATAAATGAAAATCTATTGTTGGTTGCCGCGTTGATATTATTGTTAATTGCGGGGGGAATTGTAATTTTCAGAAACATAAAAAAAGAAATGAAGCTGGCGGAAATAAAATCGGAATTTGTTTCAAATGTTTCTCACGAGTTACGCACTCCTTTAGCCTTAATCAACATGTTTGCCGAAACATTAAGCATGGGCAGATTAAAAACTGAGGAGAAAAAAGAAGAATATTACAAAATAATAAGCCAGGAAGCCACACGGTTAAGCAACATTGTAAATAAAATACTTAATTTTTCGCAAAGCGAAGCGGGTAAGCGCAAATACAACTTTAAGCAGGCCGATTTGAACGAAATAACTGAAAAAGTTTTTAACAGTTATCAGTATCATTTGCAGAATAAAGGGTTTAAATTTAAAGGCGAATTTGCCGCGGATATTCTTGATGTGGAATGCGATCCTGAAGCTGTTGCCGAGGCAATAATCAATCTTGTTGATAATTCCGTAAAGTATAGCGGCGATACGAAAGAGATAAACATAAGAACAGGAAGTAACGAAAAATTCGTTTTTGTGGAAGTTGCCGATAAAGGGATCGGGATTCCCGATGAAGACCAAAAGAGGGTTTTTGAGAAGTTTTTCAGAGTAAGCTCGGGACTTATACACAACACCAAAGGAACAGGTCTTGGTCTGGCAATTGTAAAACATATTATGGATGCTCATAAGGGCAGGGTAGATTTATTCAGTAAAAAAGATGAAGGCAGCCGCTTTGTTCTGAATTTTAATAAGCCGGAAATAAAACCATAAGGAATTTTTTATGCACAAAATACTTATTATTGAAGATGAACCAAATATGAGGGTGGGATTGCAGGATAACCTTGAGTTTGAAGGTTATGAAATAGAATGTGCCGAAGATGGTGAAGAAGGCCTTGAAAAAATTAAAAACGGTTCGTATAATCTTATACTCCTTGACGTTATGATGCCCAAGCTTTCCGGTTTTGATGTATGTAAGACTATTCGCAGGGACGGAAATTTGACTCCGGTTATTTTACTTACTGCCAAAGGAGAAGAACTTGACAAAGTTCGCGGGCTTGAAATGGGCGCGGACGATTATATAACAAAGCCGTTCAGTCTTCGCGAGCTTCTTGCGCGTATTAAGGCTGTTTTAAGACGAAGCCAGGAAACCAGTTCTGCTGATACTGTAAAAAAAGAAACGGTAATAATTGGCTGTATGACAGTCAATTTTCACGCGTATACGGCAACGGTAAAAAACAAACCTGTTCAGATGTCTCATAAGGAATTTGAAATACTTTCGTATTTATGGGAACATAAAAACAGCGCTGTAAGCAGAGACGATTTATTAACTGAAATATGGGGATATGACGAAAGCCCCACAACAAGAACTGTGGATAATTTTATTGTTAAACTGCGCCAGAAAGTGGAAAAGGATGCCGATCATCCACAAGTGATATTGACTGTGCATGGCATTGGTTATAAACTAATTGCAGAGGATTAAGCCGTTACAATTTTTTACATTTGTTTACCTGGCTCTGACTCCTGTTACAATTGACAATTGTAAGTTTGGATCAGGATAAAATAATTATCCTTTCAAACAATAACATAAAGGAGTCTTGAAATGTCGAATACATCATACAAATTGGTTTTAGCAGCGGTATTAAGCCTTGCAATAATTGGTACTGTAATAGCACAAAAAAACAGCGGTTGGACGCCATTGGCAAAGAAAAATCTTGTTGCCGGCATAATGAGCGATAACGAAGGATTGAAAAGCAGCTCAATTTATCTGGCAGGCAAGTACAAAATTCAGGAAACAGTTCCTGCGTTAATGAAAGTTTTTAAGACAGAAAAAAACAATTCCATAAAAATACTGGCGGCTTTTAGTCTTTATAAAATTGGCGATGTAAAAAGTCTGACCGAAATGAGAAAAATTGTGCAGAATGAAAACGATCCCAAAACGCGTTCGACTTGCAATACCATTATAGAACAGTTTGACGCGGAAAATTTAATGATTTATGAATAGGAATACTTAACTGTTTATAAAATGAAAAGAAAGATATTTGACATAATTTGTTTTTTAGTAATTCTTATACTTGTGCAGGTAAACATATATCCTCAAAGAACTGTTAAAGTGGCGGATCTGCGGGGCATGTGGAAATTTTCTATAGGAGATGAAAAAAAATGGTCTCAGCCAAATTACGATGATGCAAACTGGGATGAAATTGGCGTACCTGGCGCCTGGGAGGAGCAAGGTTATCACGGTTACGATGGCTACGCATGGTACAGAAAAAAAGTTTATATATCATCCCAGTTCGCATCAAGATACTTGGTTTTTAAAATAGGCAGAATTGATGACGTTGACGAAGTTTATATTAATGGCAAAATGATTGCTAAAACCGGCGCTTTATTACCTGTTTATAAAAGCGCGTACAGCGAATACCGGGAATACAGAATTCCAAACACAATTGTGAAATTTAATGCCTGGAACACAATTGCCATAAGGGTTTTTGACGGCGAACTTGCTGGCGGTATTGTGGAAGGGGAGGTTTCAATTTTTGCGCAGGAGTATTTCCTGTATCCACTTATGAGTCTTGAAAGCGAGTGGAAATTCAATACAGGAGATAATGCTGAATGGAAGGAACCCGGCTTTAATGACTCCAAATGGGACGCTATTATGGTTCCTTGCTGCTGGGAAAAACAGGGCTACCCCGATTATGATGGTTACGCCTGGTACAGAAAAAAGTTTGTTCCCTCCGATGCTTTAAAAGATAACAAGCTTGTTTTGATGGTCGGTAAAATTGATGATTTTGATGAAGTATTTATTAATGGAGTAAAAATTGGCTCAACGGGGAAGGTGGATGATCCGCGAGCTAAAACGGACAATTATTCATATAAACAATTAAGGGGGTATTATGTGCCGGACGGGCTTATAAAATTTAATAAGGAAAATGTTATTGCCGTGCGTGTTTTGGATGTATACAGGGATGGGGGAATTTATCAGGGACCCGTGGGCTTTGTAACTCAAAAACAGTACGCGCAGTTTTGGCGGGCAATTAAAAAATCCTATAACAAAAACTCAGGCGAAAGCTTTTTCACCTGGTAAAATCAAAAAAACGAACAAACGGAATTTAGCTTTTTAATGAATTCTTCTTCCTTTGGGTTTCAAAAAACTCCTTTAATAAAGTTTTGCTCTCTTCACTCATAATACCCGAAAACACTTTTACCTTATGGTTGTACTTGCCTTCTTCGGCAATATTATATAACGAGCCGCACGCGCCAAATTTGGGATCGAAAGCCGCGAAATATAATTCAGGAATTCTCGCGGATATAATTGCTCCCGTACACATAAGGCAAGGTTCAAGCGTTACATAGATGGAGCAGTTTGTCAGCCGCCAATCGCTTATATTGTTGGCGGCCGAAGTAATAGCAATCATTTCCGCGTGAGCGGTTGAGTCTTTCAACCTTTCAACCTGATTATAGCCTCTGCCTATTATACGGTTGTTACGAACAACAACCGCGCCTACAGGAACTTCGCCTTCTTCAAGCGCTTTTTCGGCTTCCTGTAAAGCGGCGTACATATATCTGTATGTTTCTTCCGAAAAAATAGCTACACCCTAATAGGTAAAATAACAAATGGAAGCCCCTGCGCATAAAATCTTCTTTGGGCTGTAAATACTATATAGTTGTGGAAAAACCTTGTAATAAATGTTTCTTCGGGGAATACCAGCTGCCCGCCAAAATAAACAACATTGGCAAACCTATCTTCAATTTCCGGCGTCAGTTTCATTATTTCTTCAACAACGTCAATTCCAATGGAAGTATAGGCTTCGGCGTAAAATCCGTGAGCTTTCATATAAGAAACATAACGGTTCGCTTCCTCTTTGACATGGTTTGTAAGGTTTTCAACTTCCGCGAGCCCTTTAAAATTACCGGCGTCCAGATTTCCAACTGAAATAAAAACAAAATTCTTGTATGTGCCGCTGAATATTCTTAAAATGCTCATTAATGTGTGCAGGCCCAAAGCATTAAATCCGTTAACAAGAATAGCGGCTGTTTTCCCCTGAGGATCGAATACGGGTTCTACTCTTGTTTCGGGCGTATTCAGTGAAATGTTGTAGATAGACGCTTCTACGGAGTCTACAATAACATCAAGACGTTTTAATAACGCGTAGGTTTTGTTGTAATGGTTTTTTATATATAGCGCTACAACAACAAGCGAACCGGTAATAAATATTGTAATCCAGCCCCCCTCGCCAAATTTAATAACAACAACAGATACAAGTATAAAGGCGGTACAAATTAAACCAACTCCGTTTATAATCAGTTTTTTTAACCAATGCGCCTCGGTTTTACGTTCAAGCCACCAGTGGCGAACCATACCTAATTGAGAAAGTGTAAAGGTAACAAATACGTTTATACTATAAAGCACAACAAGAAACTTAACGGAACCTTTCGCAATAACCATCATAATTAATGCGGAAGCGCCCATAAGCAGAATACCGTTTTGCGTAACAAGCCTGTCGCTTAAAGTAGCAAAACGAGTGGGAAACCACTTGTCCAAAGCCATATTCGATAAAACACGGGGACCATCAAGAAAACCTGTCTGTGCCGCAATAAACAAAAGTATTGCTTCGGAAACCAGAGTAAGCAGAACAAAACCCGTTCCGAAACTGCCCCAGTTAACAGCCATTTTTTCAAGAAATACAGCGTTAAGAGTCTTGCCTTCTATCGGCTTTACATTAAAAAGCAGATAGGCAAGAATAATACCCATAACCATAACTGCAAGAGAAATGGAGATATACCTCATGGTTTTGTGAGCCGTTTTAACTTTGGGGTCTCTTAAAATTGGCAAACCGTTACTAACAGCTTCAATACCGGTAAAGGTGCCTGCGCCCATGCTGTAAGCTTTAAGTATGATAATAAGCATACCGAATAAACCGAGTTCGTTGTATGAACGCGTAATTTCGGTTCCGGTTGCCTGATATACGGCTCCAAAGTTCATTGAGTGCGAAATAAGAGTATATCCAATTGCAAAAACATGTGTGATGATAAAAATAAGAAAGACCGGAACAAGCGGAATGACCGCTTCTTTTATACCTCGCATATTCATAATAGTCAGAAAAATAACTCCGACTATTGCAAAAGGTAACTTATATTGAATTAAATGTATGGGGAGAAAACTGAAGATCGCGTCCGCGCCGCTGGCTACCGAAAGGGTTATTGTCATAACATAATCAATAAGCAGCGCGCATCCGGAAACCATACCTGTCCGTGGAGAAAGAAGCTTGCTGCCTACAAGGTAACCGCCTCCGCCGGTAGGGAACAGTTCAATAATCTGGTTATAACTTTGCGATACTATAAAAATTGTAATTGCCGAGCCAAGGGCTACAAATATACCAAGATATGTGTGTCCGTGTAACGCAAGGAACGCCTCTTCAGGACCATAGCAGGACGAGGACAAACCATCGGAACCCAAACCAACCCATGCGAGAAATGCTATCAGCGATAACTGATGGAACACCCTTTTATCCTGCGGATCTCTGGCGCCTCCAACTATTATGCTTTTTATTTTTTTTATACTTTCTACAATACTCATTTCTAATTCATAATCCCGTTTAAATTTTAACTCGTAAAGATAATAAGTTACAGGCACTTATGAAATGAAAAAACGACTCATTACGTCGTTGCCATTTTTGATAAAAAAACTAATTTGCAAGTTAAAAAAACGGTTGCCAAATGAAAAAGGGAAATTCTAAATATAAATCCGGGTATTGCGAAGCGTTGATTGATTATTGCTCCAGGGGTTTTACATGGAGTACTTTTGCCGCAGAAATTCAGGTTAGTAAAAGTACGGTATATGACTGGCTTAAAAAGCACAAGGAGTTTGCCGAAGCCAAAGAAATTGCTGAAGTAAAGTGCGAGCAGTTTTGGGAGAAAAAAGGGCTTAAACCGAAATCGAGAGATTTTCATTTCGGCGTATATAAGCTGGTTATGACAAACAGGTTCGGGTATAAGGAAAAACCCAAACCTGAAGAACACGAAAAAGCGGTTATTATTCTTCCGGCTGTTGAAGATGATGATGCGGATAAACAACCATAATTTTAATTCTTTCAAAACAGCTTCAGTGGCCAGTGTCATCAACTTTAGGAATTATTTACAGACGTAGAAGTCGGTCGGTGACCACTTCGGAGTTTTGCATGTGTTTATTTATTCTGCTTATCTATAGCGCGCTTGTTGTGAATCGGGTCAACGCCCCGATTCTACGATACCTTAAATGCATTTACCTTTTATAATAGCAAAAAAACATATACTTTGGTAAAGTATACAATACTCCACAGCAGAAAAGCATGAAAAATATTTGCAGACGTAGAAGCTGGTCGGCGACCAGCTTCACAAAATGTGAGGTCGTAATAACGATTCTGGTACATGATTTATGAAACGGGTTGTTAACCACCTCGGGGATTTGCATGTGTTTATTTATTCTGCTCATCTAAAGCACACTTGTTGTGAATCGGGTCAGCGCACCGATTCTACGAATTTAATTGTGGCTGAAAAACGTAGTGGGCTTGTATATTTTATGTTCCAGGTAAAACCGGACCACTCCAGTGGCACCAGATCAACCCAGTGGCCCCAGATCACTCCGTTAGCGCCGGACCACTCCGGCGCGTTACTTGTATTTGTTTTCTTTTTCCATCAGAAACACACGCTTGTTGTGAATCGGGTCAACGCCCCGATTCTACAACACAGCCAATACATTTCTTTTTTATTCGCAAACAAGCATATTTTAATTACCGCCAGGACTGCTGTGTTCTTTTTTTGATAATACGGTTTTATTAAATTGGAATTTATATTTTTCATAATTTTACGGGAAACGAATGAAAATCTGTAAATTCCTATTTGTGTTTTTGCTTATATGTTTTTCGGAAGTTTTATTCTCACAAACAGCAGAGGTTAAACTAACCAACAGCGGGTTCGAGGAAAAGAACGGTACAACAGCGGAAGGTTGGAAAGCCGAACCGGTTACCGCTAAAATCACAACAAGCGCGGAATCTCATTCCGGCAAGTATTCTCTGCTTATGAATAACGAAAACTATTTATCTTCAACGGCTTATTCCGGTTATATAAATCTGAAAGTAGGTAATTTGTATAAACTGACCGGTTGGGTGAAAACGGAAAAAGCATATACAAAAGGAGATGCGCAATATCCTACTCCCGTTGCCGCCTGTCTTACAATGGAATCGTTTCCGTTTACCAACAGTTCGCAGGCTGTTGGCGCTACCAACAACTGGCAGAAAATAGAAGTTGTATTTTTTGCCACACAAAGCAAGGATAGGGTTGCCCTGCATTTAGGTTACAACGGGCCGGCTGTTGGAAAAGCCTGGTTCGATGATGTAAAGCTTGAAGAAATAAACGATATAAAAGAATTTGTGCCTTACGAAACCGTTAAGTGGTACGAAAACGCTTTTCGCTTTAATTACAAAGGGTGGATATATTTACATATTGAAGGAAATCCATACAGGCGCGGCTTTCAATACGGTTACCTTGTTGCGGATGAAGTAAAGGAGTTTATAAATAAGCTCGCAATAAACAAAAACACTGCGAATCCGGCTTCTGGCTGGAACGATGAGCGCTTTATGGCAGACGCCCTGTTCTTAAGAAAATTTGACGATGAATATCTCACGGAAATGAAGGGAATTGCCGACGGCGTTAATAAAGCCGGTATTAAAATATTCGGCCGTTCATTAGACCTGATAGATATTGTTGCCGTCAATTCTTCTATTGATATTGATTATGCCGCAGGCGGGCTAAAAAAGACTCCTAACCCGCTAACAGGAGTTAGTTTTCTTTCCGCTGATGAGGACCAGGAAGTAAATACAAGGCTGCATAAGTGTTCTTCGTTTATTGCTACAAAATCGGCTTCCAAAGACGGAAAAATTGTTTTCGGGCAATTGTTCATGTGGGGCGGTTATACAGGGCCGCACTGGAATATTTTTGTGGATGTTATTCCCGAACAGGGGAACAGGCTTGTTTACGAAACTTTTCCTGGAGGTATAAGTTCAGGAGCAGATTTTTACATCAACTCCAAGGGTATTATGATTGGAGAAACAACTGTTGCCCAAACGCCTTTTAACGCTGCCGGTAAACCGCAAGCAAACAGAATACGCAAAGCCGCGCAGTATGCAAACAGCATTGATGACGTTGTTAAGATAATGACTACAGACAATAACGGTTTGTATACAAACGACTGGCTGATTGGCGACTCGAAAAACGATGAAATTGCTCTGATGGTTTTGGGAACAAATAAATATAAAGTCTGGAAAAGCTCCGAAAACGATTTTTATAACGGGCAAAAGGACTGGTACTTCAGCAACAACAATAACAAATCTCTTGATGTAAGAAAAGAGTATATTGTCAACAGCGATAATGCTCCTTACGATTTGACTTACCGGCCTATGGATAGAGACCTGGTATTCTGGAATTATTACAAGAACAACCACGGCAATATAGATGTGGCTTCAGCTTTGCACTTGCTGGGCTCTTCGCCGGTAAACAGGCCACACGCCTGTGATGGAAAAGTTACTACTTCGGAAATGGCGCAGAAAATGGTGTTCCTTGCAAATTACGGCAAAGTTACTTTGCGCGAAAATTTTGTGAATGAAAACGGCCGGATTCCCGATTTACCCGGCGCCATTCCACGTTTATCGCTTGGATATTCTGTCTTTAGTCCCATTTTTATAAATGAGAAATTACAAAAAATTAAATTATTCGATATTCCCCCGTATATAAAGGAGAGTAGTGCTACTAATTCCTTGCAGGATGTAGCTGAAGTTTATAATTTCGATAAAAAACTTTTATGGCACGGAACCGTTTATCCCGCATCTGAAAAGGACAACTGGATAAACAGCAGCAGCGCAGCTTACTGGAACTTATTAAATAGTCAGCCGGAGAAGACGGAACAAGCTTTTACCTATACCCAAAACGAGATGACGGAATTAAACTGCCGCATTTTATATACTCAAATGAGGGAAGGTTCAATTATTCCCGTTAACACTTTTACCGCTTATGACGGATATAAAAATTACCAGTATCCGAGAATCAGAGGTACGTACCTGCTTCATCAGTTGCGGTTAAAACTTGGCAATGTTTTATTTTCTAAAGCAATGAATAATATTCACAATGTTTTTGCCGGCAAAGATATTACAACGGATGATTTTATAACGTCCTTTGAAAAAGTAAGCGGACAAAAGCTTAGAGATTTCATCAATCAATGGATTGAAAGAGACGATATACTTAATCTGAAAACAAAAGAAAAATTTGAGCCTGATAATAACGGCTGGAAAGTTACTCTGAACGTTGAACAGATTAACGTTCCTTACGATTTTTATACCACTGTAAGCATAAAAACCGAAAAAGGAAATGTAGTAAAGCTTATAGAAGTACCCGAAGGGAAGAGCAGCGTTATTATAAATGTTAAGGATAAACCTTTGCAGGTGACTTTTAACACGGGGAACGATGTGCCTGTTGAAAGAGAGAACTTTTACACATTTCTTAATTTCTACGATGATTTTTCGTCATCGCAAATTATTTACGGAACGGGTAAGCAGATTGAAGCCAACCATACGCTTGCATTACGGTTTGCCAAAACAGCAGCCGATAGATTTACAGAGATTCTTCTGCCGGTTGTTAAAGATTGCGAAACAAACGAAGCCGAACTGAAAGAGCACGATTTGATTGTACTTGGCGGAATTGCGGATAATTCCCTGATGAAGAAAATATCCGCCCAAATTGGTTTTGAGGCCGGAGACGGTTTCTTTAAATGGCGTGGAAAAACTTATAATGATAGCGATGATGGAATTTTTATGGCAATACCAAACCCGTTTAATAATAAACACGCGGCTTATTTGTTTTACAGTAACAGCTCTTTACAGCTTTATATGATGACTAAAACGCTGCCGCGGATACCTTCATTCGCAATATTTAAGGCTGACCAGATAGTGGAAAAGGGGTACTGAAAGTAAAAACGCGGGTTTATAAAAAAAGGCTGCTTCATAAACGAAACAGCCTTTTTTATTGTATTATATTCTTCTCCTGAAACCTTCGCCTAAAACTTCGTGTACGTTGCTAATAATTATAAACGCGTCCGAATCTATTTGCTTCACCATTTCGGTTAAGGAGGTCAATTCTTTTAACGGTACAACAGTCATAAGGACTTCGCGATCGATATTTCTGTAAATACCTCTTGCTTTTAAAGCTGTGGCGCCACGGCTAAGTCCGTTTAATATTCCATCAGCAATTTCATCATTCTTATCGGAAATAATATAGGCAACACGCGCATAATCGAACCCGTCCAGCACAATATCCACAATTTTGCTTGAAATAAACAACAGGAAAAAAGCGTACAATGTAAGAGACATTGCAGGTTTATCGGGAGAAAGGTTTTTCGTAAAAATCACTATTCCCGCAAGAGAAATAATAAAGAAGTCGGTCATCATAATAGCCTGCCCCGGTTTTATTCCAAAGCGCTTATGCAGAATGGCGGCAACAATATCTGAACCGGCGGTAGTTCCTTTAAACTTAAAAACAAAACCAAGCCCAATTCCCAAAAGGGTTGCGCCTATTAAAATCAGAAAGAAAAAATCATGAGCTCTCAAGTCCATTATTGTCTGTGTATCCTGTAACCTGATAAATCTGAGCCCCGGAATATCGCCTCTGAACAAGTCTATAAAAAGCGCGTTTGAAGTAAAACCCCAAAAAGTTCTTGTGCCAAAAGTTGTCCCCAGCTCTTTAATTCCCCATAAAAACAAAGGGAGGTTTAAAAGCCACATTGTAACGCCAACCGGTACATAACCATTGGTAAGGTAGGATATTGTCATGGAAAGGCCGCTCACGCCGCCGGGAACCACATGTGCATCAACAAGAAAAACGCCTATGCCAAGCCCCATTATAGCCGCGCCAAAAGTTATAATGAAATAGTCTCTAATTACTTTGCTTCGTTTTGTCTTGAATTGAAAAACCATATAATCTCATTAAAATTATTAAATAACCTTATAATTTATACATATTTTTATCATCTTGCAAAAAGCAAAGGCCGCTAAACCGGAGGTCTGAAAAGGGCTGATACTTTAATTATTTAAACTAAAATCGTTTTTTCCTGAATAACTTTCTGTAATAAGCGGGTTGTGCGGAAAGAAGAGAAGGTGTAAACTGAAAAATGTTTAATTTTGCAAATCGTAATATTTTACTCAATTATTACTGCTATTTTAGGAAAAACTATCCTTCTTTGTTTTCCTTAAGCTGTTTAAGAACTTCGGGCAGATAACTGAAAAAGTAATCAAGATCCTCTTTATTGTTATTCAAACCAAAGCTAAAGCGAATTACTCCGTATTTTTCAACATCAACATTCATCGCTTTTAATACGTGCGATGTTTCTTTACTGCCGGAACTGCACGCGGATTGAGACGAAGTATAAACGCCAATGTTATTAAGACTAAGCTGCAACGCGCCGCCATCAACATCCGGGAAACCAATATTCAGGTTGTTATATATCCTGTTTTCAAGCGTACCGTTTAATATGTAATTTGGTTCAACAGCTTTAAGTCTTTCAAGGAATAAATTTCTGAAGTCCGTTATCCTTTTTTCTTCCGAACTCATTTCATCTTGCATCAGTTGAGCGGCTTTGGCAAAGGCCATAATATAACCTACGTTTTCCGTTCCGGAGCGCAGGCCGTTTTCCTGTCCCCCCCCATGTATTAGCGGTGTGAGCCTGGTTTTATTATCTATATATAAGGCTCCAATGCCTTTGGGAGCATATATCTTATGCCCCGAAAAGGAGAGCAGACTGATTTTTGATTTAACGGGATGCATTTGTATCTTACCATAAGCCTGTACTGCGTCTGTAAAAAACGGTATATTATAAAAAGCGGATATGTCGGCAATTTCGTCTATATTGTTGATAATGCCTACTTCGTTATTGGCGGCCATTACTGATATTAAGATGGTATCTTTTCTTATTGATTTTTTTAACTGCTCCAAAGAAATAAATCCGTTACTGTCAACATCAAGAAAAGTAGTATCATAACCCTGCGCGCCAAGCCACTCCACTGTATTTAATACCGATGAATGCTCTATTTTTGTGGTAATTATATGTCCCTTTTCTTTAAGGTGATTGAATGCAATTCCTTTTACGGCCAGATTATTGGACTCGCTTCCGCAGCTTGTAAACACAATGTTTTCCGGCCAAACATTCAGCGTATCGGCAATTGTTTTGCGCGCTTCAAAAACATAATCGTACGCGGCTTTACCAATGGCTGTACTGCTGCTTGGGTTGCCGTAGCCGTATTTCCCTGAAAAGAAATCATCCAGAACTTTGGCCACTTCCTTTCTTATATAAGTGGTCGCGTTATGGTCAAAATATACTTCCCTTAAATTCTTAACTTCAAGTTTTGCAAGCGGTTTGCAGGGTACTTCATCGGTGGAGTGGACAGGTATTCCAATCCATGTATATACCGAAAGCAATCCGTGCGGGAAAAGAGTTTTTAATTCGCTTTGTGTAACTGAAAGATTCTTGTTGAGAATATGAAGTAACGGGCCTACTTTGTTGGCCATATAATAGTTGTTCGCGTATTCAAGTATTTCGTAATGACGCTCTGTCAGGAGTGTATTATTACTGCGCGCCATTTGCTTTATTATGGATTTAAGATAATTATTCATCATTTTCTTGTTAAACAATTACGCCAGGATAATGATTAAAAGGATATCCGGTTTTAGACTTTTCGGCGCCTTCAACAACTTCCTTAAACCGGTTTAGCGGTATGCCTATGCCCATTCTGTTCGCTTCGTAATTTGCAATTATTCTTGACCCGAGGCAGTAAGACGAAATATTTATTTCCTGCGTGACGTATGGCCTTACAATCAGATCGGAATTTACCGCACGTAAACCGCCCATATTGGCGGCTACTCTTTTACCTGTCAGATACTGGTACGATTGTATTAACTTTGTCAATTCAACCGGTCTGGCGTTAAAAACAACAACGTCAGGCTCAATATCCAGCAAATCGAAAGTGGTTGAATAAAAAAACACCGCTTTCGTTTTTGCCGGCTGAAGAGCCGTCATCTGGCTAACAGCAAATTTCGCAGTTGCAACATCTTTAAACCTTCCGCTATCCTCCTGGCCAAACAGGCAAAAATCTCTTCTGCCTGAATCTTTACAGGCATAAACCAAGCCTTCGGTAAAATCGCTGGGCGAGGGGGGCGTAAAATCCGTTTTGTTGTTTAGCTGGTTTCGCATTATTTCCGTATAAACCCGTGGTTTTTCAAGCGGATTTTTATCATTCATATCCACAAGCCCAAAAGTGATGGCTGCCGCTATACATCCGATGTTGTTTCCGGAAATACATACCGCGTCTCCCAACGAAGCCTGTCTTGTTGCCTGGCAGGAGGTTAATGAAACTTCGTCTATATGGCGCTCGGTAACTTCGGCGGGTATGGAATCCGTTTCGAAATAAAACTTGATAAATGAAACAGGTATTCCGGTATCTTCTATTCCCATAGCGGTCATCAGACGGTCATATAGTTTATTTATTTCTGTATACATTTGGTCCTGTTTTTTTACAAATATAACTCAAAACAACAAAAATACTAAGTGATTATTATTTATTATTACAACAGATTAACATTGTGGAAAATTCAATTCTCAATTCCCAAATATGATTATAGCGTCCTGTTGTATATTCCGTTTTAACTTTTACTATCGGAGATTTTTACTTAATATTTAATAAATGTTAAAAATAAAGAATGTAATTGTAACTAAAAAAGATATTATGAGGCGTTTCCTCTATTATTCTTCATCAATAAAAATAACCGCCTGTCATAAGTGCCTTAAATGTATTGAAGGTAATTGCTAAGTTTACAGCGTAAATATTATTACCCCTTGAAACATCTTTTATGTTAATAAAGCAGATGATTGTTTGAAATAGCGGGAGTATAAAAACAATAATTCGATATTTACGTTTAACTGATAATAAAAGGAATATTAATGTACAAATTAACATCTTTATTGATGCTATTATTATGTATTGGAATGTCCGCTTTTGCGCAAACAGAAAAAAACGCAACAATAAGCGGTTTTGTTTACGATTCAGCTAACGGCGAGGCTTTAATAGGCGCTAATGTTTATTTTAGAACTCTTAATACTGGTGCAAGCACTAATTTAAGCGGTTATTTCGCTATTCCAAAAGTGCCGTTCGGTTCGCAAACGCTGATTATTAGCTATATGGGCTATAAAACAAAAACATTGCCCATGAATATTACAAAAGGCGAAAACAAACAATTAAAAATATACCTGCAAAACGAGTCCGTTGTTACAAAAGAAGTTGTTGTAACAGGCGACTCCATGCGGACAATAGATAAACTGTTTGTAAAACCCATTTCAAAAATAGAACTCAGTTCACAGCAAATTAACAGCATTCCGCGAGTAGTGGAAGCCGATTTACTCCGTTCGTTACAAACACTTCCGGGCGTTCAGCCTTTGTCCGATTTTTCTTCGGCATTGTATATAAGAGGCGGTACGCCGGATGAAAACCTTTACCTGATTGACGGAACAGACGTTTATAATCCGGAACACGCTTTCGGTCTGTTTTCAACATTTAATACAAACGCAATAAAAAAGGTTGAATTATCCAAAGGCGGGTTCAGCGCCGATTACGGCGGAAGGCTGTCTTCGGTTCTTAACGTTACTAATCTTGACGGCAACAGGAATAAATTTCAGGGTGATGTCTCAATAAGTCTTTTATCCGCTTCAACAACCTTACAGGGGCCGCTTGGCTCAATTGGTTCCATATCCGGTTCTTTCAGGCGGACTTACCTCGACCAGACTGTGGCTAAATTTGTTGATGAAATTCCGAGTTATTACTTCTATGACGGGAATTTAAAGGCTTTTCTTGACCTCGGGGAAAAGGATAAGGTTATTGTCAGCTTTTATGGCGGGCAGGATGTGCTCGACTACAAGTTCGATAAGAAAAAACAGGATTCTCCTTCATTTAAATACGATTGGGGTAACTATACCGGCAGCATAAACTGGAAAAAAATATTTTCTCCTGAACTGTTTGCTTCGTTTTGGGTTACCGGCAGCCGGTTTAAGTCAAATTTCAGCTCCGATGAGTTTACTTCCACGGAAGATAACGAAATTTCGGATGTTACATTTAAAGGAAATCTTGAGTATTATTATTCAAAACAGCTTAATTTGAAATTCGGTTTTGAGGAAAAGAATCTTAAAACTCTTTATAAGGCCGATTACACCAATGCCCTTGTACAGCTGGATAACCGCCGGACGCATTATACAAGCTATCTGGCATCCGTCTGGAAACCGACCGAGGATTTTGATATTGAGCTTGGTTTACGGTACGACCTGTTCCATTCCGATAAGAATTATACTAATTACGATCCCCGTTTCAGTATCAAATACAGGCTTGATGAAACAACAAATCTGAAATTTGCTACCGGCGTTTATCATCAGTACCTACACAGAATACCCCGTTATTTTATAACGAGTATATGGTTTACATCCGATAAAACTCTGGGAGGCTCTTCCGCCGACCACTTTATTCTGGGTATTCAAAAGGAAATAGCTTCTGTTTATGAACTTGAAGTTGAAACATATTATAAAAAATACAGCAATATTTATCTGTATAACGATAATTTTCTTTCCGGCATTCAGGCGGATTCTTATACGGCGGATAATAAGCCCGTTTTCAGCAAAACACCAGCCTTATTCAATAGCGGAGACGGTAAAGCCTATGGCGTTGAAGCTATGATGCGAAAAGATTATGGTTCAATAACCGGTTGGCTGGGGTATTCATATTCGCATACGGATTATAAATTTACCGCGCTTAATTACGGCAACGATTTTGTCCCCCGGCATGACAGGGCGCATACCGTTAATATGGTGGCAAATATAGATTTTAATAAACTTCGCGATGAAATGTTTAATACGAATATTTTCAGTAATGCCTCTTCCAAATGGCTTATCGGGCTTAATTTCGTCTATTCAACCGGTCAGCCTATTACAATGCCCGGCTCTGCTTACGTGGTTAATAAAATGCCGGACTGGTATATTAACAAGGATAACATATTGCTGTATCCAACCGATATAAACAGCGTCAGACTGCCGGCTTATGCACGACTTGATTTAAGCATCACCTACGAAAAGAATTATGGCAGCTGGTCTCTTGCTCCATATCTCCAGATTTTTAACCTGGGCAACAGGAAAAACGTTTGGTTTATTGATTATAAGACTGAGATTAAAAACAATATGATTTCGCAGGAAGTAAAAGCAATACACATGCTGCCATTGCTGCCCAGCATTGGCGTTAATATTAAATTTTAAGCGGATAAAATGAATATGAAAAAGAATATATTTTTATTGATTATTACACTCTTTACTTCGCTTGCTTTGTTTTCTTGCGGAGAAGGGAAAGTAGATATAACTGACGCGAAATATGAACCTAAGCTTGTTATCAGCGGGTATATTTTTCCGGGGCAGAATGTGGAGCGTATCACAATAATGCGTAATGTGCCGTTAAACGCCAATGTTAATCTGAGCGAAATTGTTCTGAGCAAAGCCAATGTTAATATTACTGACGTGGCTTCGGGCATTTCGTACAAACTTGATTTCGACCAGGCAACTCAGACGTTTAAATACAACGGAACGGCGCTTGTGATAAAATGCGGCGCTTCGTACAAGCTTGATGTTTCCGCCGTGGTTGACGGAAAAACATTAAACGCTTCGAGCGTTACAACAGTGCCTAAAAGCGGATTCGCTTTAATGCAAAAAGACCTCGGCGAATATGTTTACCATGCAAAAGACGCTAACGGCGTTTTACAAAAAATAAATTTTGACTTTAAACCTTCTTCAGATGCCAAGTTTTACGGCGTTTCCCTGGTGGCGCAAAACGGAAGCTATTCAAATTTCATAAAAGATAATGTGTATTTTGAAATTAAGGATAGTAACGATGTTATTAAAAATCTTGATAGCTACAGCAAACAGTTTTACTGGATACAGGATGTTAATTCCGCCGCGGATAAAATTAATATGAAAGTGGAATGGATTGATGTATGGTTCTACGGAAAATACAGACTGATTGTTTATGCCGGGGATAAAAATTTTATGGATTTTGCCATAAGTAATGAAAATCTTCAGGAGATGGACGGAAATTTCCACGCGCCTATTTTGAATATTACCGGAGATGGAATTGGAATCTTCGGCTCCGCAATTCCCGATACTCTTTGGTTCTCAGTTAAATAATATTCGGCGTAAAGGGGCTGTCTTAAAAATAAGACGGCCTCAGCGCCATAAAGCTCTTCTTAATTGCCGCATTTACAACGCTCCATGTCAGAATTAACAATTAGTTAACATTGGCTTTATATTACAGTAAAACCTGAGCTGTATATTGGGCACGTGATCTAAATAAATCCCTCCTTAAGCAACAATGGTTAGCCTCGGTAGCAGAGAGCCTTTTCTGTTATTGAGGCTTTTTATTAAAATTTCCTGTTTGCAATTACAAGAGGTTTTTATTTTATTGAAATTATTATTTCCCAACAAATTAACTTATGGTTTATAATGAGAACTACAAAAACGCCAAAGACTTTTATTTTAGATACCAATGTAATATTGCACGATTCTACATGTATCAAGCAGTTCAAGGAAAATGATATTGTAATACCTCTTGTTGTAATTGAGGAAATAGACCATTTTAAACGGGGAAGCCAGGTAATAAACCTTAACGCGAGAGATTTCACCCGCACCCTCGATTCCATTACCGGGCACGCGTTGTTTAACGGAGGCGTTTCGCTTGGCAAGGGAAAGGGGAAAGTCCGGATAGCAATTACAAAGGGGCTAAGCAGGGAAATTCAGGAGGTTTTCAAGGAAGACACTGTTGACCATCGCATATTAAGCGTGGCAATAGACCTGAAAAAAAAATCCACCGCAAAAAAAGAGATAATTCTTGTTTCAAAAGACGTTAATTTAAGAATGAAAGCCAAAGCGCTTGGCATTAACGCCGAAGACTATACAACAGACCGAATTACAAGTGTTGAAGAGCTTTTTAGCGGTAAGGATGTTGTTGAGGATTTTGACGACAAAATCATATCCGATTTGTATAAAACGCCTTTTGAACTCCCCGCAAAGGATTTTATTAAAAAACTAGAACATGAAATAGTGCCAAACAAGTATTTCATTCTGCGTAATTTAAACCATTCGGTTTTAACAGTGTATGATCAGCAAAACGAATTGTTTAAAAAAGTAGACAAGGTAAGCGTATATGGCATAAAACCGCGCAACGCCGAGCAAACTTTTGCTGTGGACGCGCTGACAAACACAAACATCCCGCTTGTTTCCGTTACTGGTAAGGCCGGAACCGGCAAGACAATTCTTGCGCTTGCATCGGCTTTGCAAATCAGAAAGAATTACAGACAAATATACATTGCAAGACCTGTTGTTCCGCTTAGCAATAAGGATATTGGCTTTTTACCCGGAGATGTTGAGAGCAAACTTGCCCCTTATATGCAGCCATTATGGGATAACCTTAAAGTTATACAGGACCAGTTCCCCGAAGCCGACAGACAGTACCAGCTTGTAAACCAGATGATTAAAGACCAAAAGCTTGTTATTGAACCGCTTAGTTACATAAGAGGGAGAAGCCTCCAGCGGATTTTCTTTATTGTTGATGAAGCCCAGAACCTGACTCCTCACGAGGTTAAGACGATTATTACGCGCGCCGGCGAAGGAACCAAAGTGGTTTTTACAGGCGATATTTACCAGATAGACCATCCTTACCTCGATTCGCAATCCAACGGTCTTTCGTACCTTATTGAGCATTTCAAGGGGCAAAAGCTGTATGCCCACATAAATCTTGAAAAAGGGGAGCGTTCCGAGCTTGCCGAGCTTGCAAGCAACCTTCTTTAAAAAGGTTAATTAACAATTTAATAACGGGCGTTTTTATATCTTCTCCCGTAAATTTGAATTGTAAATACAGCTTTTTGCAAACACCCTTTACCGCATAAAGCATCAGGCCTTTCGGTTCTCTTCGTTTTGAGTCATGCAAGTGTGGACAGGTTACAATATGGCTTCGTTAATATTTAAGGGAACCATAATTCCCGCGTTTTATTATATTATCTGCGCCTGTTTTATTTGCAAAACCCGCTATATTAAAGCTTGTTCTGCCTATTTTGAATAGTTTTTAATGGATTTACTATATGGACGATAAAAAAGAAAAAAAACTGAAAATCAACTCCACTCTGGCCGATCTTGATTTATATGATGTTTCCATAGATGAAAAAAGACAGGTTGCCGAGGCCCTGGGGATTTTAAGAAAAAACACTATGATTCCGGGAATAGTAATATTTTCCGAAACCAAATATAAGGGGATGATTTCAAGAAGCAGGCTATTTGAATGTATGAGCCGCCATTACAGCTACGAGCTGTACATGTATAAGCCAATTGAGTTTTTACTTGAAGACAACCCATTCTTTTACGCTCTTGAGTTTTCTTCCGAGACTCTTATACCCGATGCCACTATGCGGGCTTTAAATAGAAAAGGAGATCTGCTTTTTGAACCGGTTGTTGTACGGTTTTATGATGGTCACGCCGAAATGCTTGATATGCACAAGCTTTTACTGGCGCAGGTAGAAATACACCTGCTTTATGTGGAATCGCTAAAGGAAGCCAACGAATTTAAAAGCGAAATTCTTAGTATTGCGGCGCATGATCTGAAAAATCCACTTAACTCAATAATGGGTATTAGCAGTCTTATTAAAGAGGATACAAAAGAACTGCCAATGATAAACCAGATGGCCGAAACGGTTTTTAAGTCATCCCAGCACATGCATGAGCTCATAATCCAGTTGCTGGATTCATCTGTGGTTGAAGTGGGTAAAGTTGAACTGAATAAAATACCGCTGGATATTTGTAACTTGACTTCGGGTATAGTATCCAATAATTACCAATTGGCTGCTAAAAAAGAGCAAAAACTATTGTTCGGCGGCGGATTTAATGACGAGGTTCTTGTGTTGGCGGATAAAGTCCGTTTAACCGAAGCAATTGAAAACCTTGTAAGCAACGCAATAAAATACTCGCCCAAAGGAAAGAATATTACTGTAAATCTTAAAACGTCCGCGGATAAAATACAGGTAAGAGTAACTGACGAAGGGCCGGGGATAAAAGAAGAAGAGAAGAATAAGCTTTTCAGAAAATTCCAGCGTCTCTCTGCCAGACCCACAGGAGGCGAATCATCAACCGGGCTTGGGCTCTATATAGTCAGGCAGATAGTTGAGCTGCACGATGGCCGTATATGGGTTGAAAGCGAATATTTAAAAGGTAGTTCGTTTATTATTGAACTTCCGGTAAGTCGCATTTCCGGAAAATCTCATTATGATTTAAACTAAAACCTAAGTAACAGCATTTGCGTTTGTGTTTCCCTTTTATGTACGTAATTTCCATATTATTCCTTCCTGAATGGAGTCTTTGCGGGCGGGCAAAGACCTGTAATTTCTAAAATAAGGGCCATCCCCAGCGGTAAAAACGATTATAATTAAGCATTTTGCCAGATTTGCCATGTAAATTTCATAAATGGAGAAAAACATGGTGAGAAAAACGATTTATTTAACGCTTATAACTGGCTTAATATTAAACCTTATGGCTATGCCTTATAAAGGGACTTTGACTGGAAAAATTACTGATGCCGAAAACAAAACCCCATTACCGGGCGTATCGGTGGTAATAAAAGGAACCGTACTGGGAGCTACCACGGATATTAACGGCGAGTACAAAATAGAAAACCTGAAGGCAGGCAGTTATGTTGTCTCGTATAGTTTTATTGGCTTTAAGACAATCACCCAAACCGATGTAATTATAAGGAGTGATAAAACCACTTATCTTGATGTTCAACTGTATACTTCAACTGTTGAAATGAAGGCGGTGGAAATAAAAGGGGGGTACTTTACAAATACCGAAGCTAAACCGCTAAGCGCGGTAGAGTTCAGTTCGGAGGAAATACGCCGTGCTCCCGGAACAGCGGGAGATGTGAGCCGAATTTTATTTTCTCTCCCTTCGGTGGCAAAACTGAATGATGGCAAAAACAGTCTGATGGTAAGAGGGGGAAGCCCAATTGAAAATGCTTTTTACCTGGATAATATTGAGATACCAAATATAAACCACTTTCCGCTTGCCGGTTCAACCGATGGTTTAATGGGGATACTTAATGTTGATTTTGTTAAAGACATTACGTTTAACTCCGGTGGATTTTCTCCCGTTTACGGAGACAAGCTATCTTCTGTAATGGACATAAGTTACAGGGAGGGAGATAAAAAACAGTTTAACGGGCAAATCAATCTAAGCTACAATGGTTTAAGCGGACAAGTTGAAGGTCCTGTTTCGGAAAAGGGTTCTTTCTTTTTCGCGGCCAATAAAAGCTATCTCGATCTGATCATGAAGTCCTTTGCCAACAATTATCCCGCCCCAAACTATTATGATTTACAAGGTAAAATCAGCTATCAGGTAAATGAACATAACAGGCTATCGCTGTTAAGTGTATATGCTGATGATGTTTACGACTATGGACATGATAAGGCCGTTTCGAGCGAGCTAAACCAATATGGCCGCCAGAACTCAATATCCAACACAACCGGCATTAACTGGCTTGCAATATGGAGCGGAAAAGGGTATTCAACTACTTCATTTTCAAACAGTTACATTAAAAACGATGTTAAACTGCTTGAAACTAAAACACAACAGGACTATCTGAAAAACACCTCTGTTGAAAACGAGCTGCGGCTTAGAAATATAAATTACTTTAACTTTAATAACTATAACAAGTTAGAGCTGGGAATTGAAGTTAAATACGGAATAAATGAATTTCGTTATACGTTCGGTAAAACGCTTAACAGATATAATGATTCAATAAACAACAGCGCTGTTAATAACAATCTTAGAACCTTAAAGGGGAGCACGTTTGCTGTTTATCATGCAAAGCTTACTGATAAGCTGACAGTTAGTCCCGGAGCAAGAATTGATTATTTTGACTATAATAAAAAAACATTGTTTGCTCCCAGAATTTTAGCGACTTACCAGCTTGATGATATTACCTCCCTGAATGCAAGCTATGGTATTTTTTACCAGAATCTTCCTTCTCTTATTCTTGCGCAAAGCGACATGTTTAAAAACTTAAAAACTCCAAAAGCGGAGCATTATGTGCTTGGCTTCAGTCGTTTACTGACGGAGAACACCCGTCTGACAATTGAACTGTACAGAAAAAATTACTCTTATTTTCCAATAGATCCTGAAACGCCAAAGGATTTTCTGTTTGACGAAGTAGTTACAAACGGAATCTTTACCGGGCATAATTCGCTTGTTGATAACGGAAAGGCACACTCAACTGGAATTGAAATAATGGTGCAGAAAAAGCTGGCTGAGGATATTTATGGAATGGCAAGCGCTTCTTATTCCCGTTCCAGATATAGCGATTTGAACGGAACATGGCGGGACAGGATATACGACAACCGTTTTAATTTTGCCGTTGAAGGCGGTTATAAACCTAATGATGAATGGGAGTATAGTCTTAGGTGGGTTTATGCGGGAGGAGCGCCTTATACGCCGTTTGATGTACAGAAATCCTGGCAGGAAGACAAAGCTATTGTAGATCAAAACCGTATTAACGGCTCAAGACTTCCCGATTATCATGCGCTTAACCTGAGAGTGGATAAAAGGTTCTTTTATGAAAAGACAAACCTTGTGCTCTATTTGAGTATATGGAATGTCTATAACCGGAGCAATGTCTCCGCTTATACCTGGAACGAAGTGAAGAACAAATTGGCAAAAGATATTGGCTGGAATACCACTCCCGTTTTTGGCGTTAAATATGAGTTCTAACCGGAACTAATAAAAAAGTCAGGAGCATGGAGCTAAATCCATTTGCTTAAATTATAGCCGGTATGCAATTACATACCGGCTGCTACTTAACCGGTATCTCTACAATGAGTGTTGACAAAATAAAATTGCAGGGTTGCAAATGCAGACTAAAAAACAGCCGGAGCATGTTCCCAAATTACCGGAGAATATTCGGTTTGCGGGTGGTGCTCCGCTAAAGATGTTAATAGACAAAGAAGGGAACTACGAAATAGTTCAGTCAAATGGTATTATAGGAACATATATCCTGAAGCTGTATTTGTACTTTACTTCATTCAAATTTAGAAAGTGATTTCGGGAGCATGATTACATCAGAACTTGTGAAAAAGAAAAACTGGCGGAATTGTGTATATCCTGCAATGTTAACAACACGCTGAAAACGCATGAGAATAAGCATAGTAATATATTGTAAAATAAGGAATTAAAGCGGGTGATATAAATACCGTGTCTTATTCTTAGGCAAAAGTTACCAACATCTCTGTGAGCCATTGTGGTGAAGATTGCTTACTTATCAACACTTGCTTTTAGGGGAGCATAAGTTAATAAAAACGGAGCACATTGATAGTATCATGCTCCATTAAGCTTATGAGGTATCCATTTAGTGACATGCTCAATTCCCAAAAGAGGCTATGCTCCCAACTTCATGCTCCGTAAAAGTGTTGATTAAACTGTGGATAACTATTCTGTTTTGCCGCTTGCTTTGCCGGCAATTTCTTTTCTGAAATCCGAAGGTGTTATTCCTGTAATCTTCTTGAACACATTATTGAACGCGGATTTTGAGTTAAATCCCGCGTCAAGAGCAATGGAAAGTATGCTGTATTTTTCGTCAGCGTCCGCAGCCATCAGACGTTTAACTTCCTCAACTCTGTACGAACTAATAAAATCATAAAATGATACATGGAGCCGCGTATTGATAATTTCGGTGAGGTTATGGGGTGAAATGTTAAGCATTCCAGCCAGTTCGTTTAGGTTTATTTCGGGATTTATATACGGCTTTTCCTTATCCATTATTTCAAGAAGTTTTTCGGTATATTCGCTTGCCTTTTCATCTGTCAGGCCCGATTTCTTATAACCGGCTCGTTTTTTTATTGCTGTTTTTTGTTCGGTAATGTCAGCGGTTTCCTGCTCTTCATTATCCGTTTCCATATAGATTTCGGGTTGTTGCAGGCTTTTATATGCAACCAGATACATGAATAGGGAAACAAACAAATATATGTAATTATAGAAAACAGCTTCTCCGTAACGGAGAACTTCAATCAAGAAAATCTGTACAAATTCAAGCAGCCATTCTATAATTATTCCCAATAGAAGATAAACAAGCCAGTTTAGCTTAAGCCTTTCTATATCCGAAAAGTTGTCTTTCAGCCGGATATGGTATTTTCTAACTTCAAAAAGACTTAATATTGTATAAAGTATGCCGTAAAACGGAATAATAGTTCGGCTTATTATTATCCAGATGCTTTTGGGAGTGTTGGGATTCATAAGGGCAATTTTCTCTTCAGGCGTGCTTAAAAAGAAAAGCCTTATCCCTGCCAGTATCATTAGCAAAACCGGTATAAAGTGCAGCAAGTCCTTTTTTCTGAATTGTTTGTATTTTCTGTTAAAATATACCGTATAGAGATAAATAGCGGGGGAATAAACAAACGGAAGCGGCCCTCCAAGTCCAATTAAAACCGGAAATCTAAGGAATAGTTTATCGGCCAGAATAAACGCATTTAAAATATCGAGCGTATAGGCAAATATTGCAAGGGCAAAAATTCTGTTCGCCAGAAAGTTTTCCTTCTTTGTCAATAAAAAAACCGTAAGCAGTAAGCCCTGTCCGGCTCCCAAAAGAAAAATATATTCCATTAAACTAAAGTAATTTATCCGTTTGTTATAAAAAATAAAACAAAATATTTTTAACACAAATATAACATGCGGCGGTTTTTTTATAATGATATTTGCAAAAAAAAATTGTATTTATAATAAACAATTGCCGCTGCTTATGTTTATTGTTAAATCCGCTTTGTAATAATTCACATTGGAAATAATAATCAGGAGGAAAAATGAAAAAGCTAATAGTAAAGAAACCGGCTCCGGGAGAATACGCGCCTTATTTAGGTAAATATATTGATGTATTTGCCGAAAAGAATGTTATTGATGTTCTGATGGAACAAAAAGAAAAGGCTTCCGCGTTATTGCGTTCCATTCCAAAAGAAAAAGAAGATTACCGTTATGCAGAGGGTAAATGGAGCATAAAGGAAGTATTGGGGCATGTTCTCGATTCCGAACGGATTTCTGTATACCGCATGTTGTTTATTGCCCACGAGGAAAATGTTACTTTACCGAGCTATAACCAGGAAAAATGGGTTTCCGGATGCGAATACGATTCCGTTTCTCTTTTAGAATTGGTTCGTGAGTTTGAGCTTTTACGAGAAGCCAACTATATATTACTTAGCAGAATAAAAGCCGATGAATGGCTTAAGAGGGGAACAAGCAATAATAACGAAATATCCGTAAGAGCTTTGGCCTACCTTATGGCCGGTCACGCGGAACATCATTTTAATGTTATCAGGGAAAAATACCTGAATAATTAAAAATAAACGTAATTATTAAACGGGATTCTTTTTTTATTAAATTGAATCCCTTATTTTTGTTACCTTATATAAGGGATTTGTTTATCATTTATTGGAAGTAAAATTGAAGCAACGCGTTTATTTTGTGCCTTCTGTAATGGGAGCAGCGGTTATTATTTTGTGCTTTTTTATGTTTTCGGCAGCTTATGCCGGCGAAAACAATGCGGAAAAAAACAGGGAAAGAATTAAAAACTCTAAAATTAAGGAACAGATACAGTATACTTATATTCTTTCAAAAAAAGATGACAGCGGCTTTGTCAGTTGTAAAAAAATGTTTGACAGAAACGGAAATCTTTTACGCGAAGCCTGGTTCGGATCCGATAAACTTATGTTTTCCGATTTGAACTGCATGTACGATAATGACGGCAATTGTACCGAAGAAACCAGATATAGCAGAAAAGACAAATTTACAAGATATGTCTATAAATACAACCAGATGAAACTCAAAACCGATATCGAAATCTTTAAAGATAACGGCTACGCTGAAAAACGTTCTTTTTTGTACGATAAAGAGGGCCGCTTAATTGAGAATTTTATTACAAGACCCGATAATGATTATGATAAATTTTCTTATATCTATGACGAAAAGGGGAACCAGATTAAAGTTGTGTGTGTAAGAAAAAGCGAACCTGCCGGTTATTATTCTTTTACTTACGATACCTGTAATAATAAAATAATGGACTTATGTTTTGGCGCCGATGGATCGGCTGTAACAAGAATAATCAGGAAATTTGATTCCACAGGATTAAAAACGGAAGAGATTCAATATAAGGGAACTAATGAATTTGCCTTAAAGCGAATTTTCAGTTACGATACTAATAAGTTTCTTACTTCGGAAATTGATGTGGATACTACAGATAAAATTCTGCTTGAACTGAAATATGTAAATAACCCGGAAGGGCAGCATCTTGAAGAAACAAGCATTAACGAAAAGGGGATTACAAATATTCACCGCGTAATAAGATACGACTCAAAGGGTAATATCACGGAAGAAGTATACTATAATACCGAAGGCAAACCCGATAAAACAATAAAGTACCGGTACGAGTATTACAATTAAAGGGCGGTTATATCCTTATTCCGCCGAGCTCCTGGTGAATAAGATCCGCAATAGGGTCGCCGGTTTCATCAAACGAAGGCGTCTCAACAACTGTTTCCGCGGGGGGAGCGGGTTCTCCTTTTGCGCCTGAAACGCTTATTTCAAGACCATATCTCTTGCCGAACACGTCTTCCGTTTTGTTGATGAGGTATTCCATATTTTCTTCAAGAATTATACGGGAATCGTTATTGGGAATTGAAGCGTATATTTTATGCGATTCGGACTTCTGAAATTTCAAATACTGAATAATTGGCCCTAAAATAAGACCCCTTTCTTCTTTAACCTTTGTAATAAACAACTCCCAGTTGATAGCTTTTTCGCTTTCAACTGCATCTTTACGCGCGCGGGGCGGAGGCGGAGCGGGTAATTCTTCAGAAATCAGTTTTTTTTTTGTCTCGGCCTGGTAGGCTTCCTGATGTACTTGCGTTGATACCGGGGTTTCCGGGATATTATAATTGCCGCTTTGCAGTGTCTTCAGAATTTCGGAAATTGTTGAGGATTTTTCGAGTCCCACAAGCAAACATAAAGCAATTTCGAGTTTTACTTTTTGATTTTGAGATGTTCTTATATCCTGCTGAAATTTAGTCAGGTAATTGAGCGCTCTCAGTAAATCTCCTTCGGAAAATTTGCTTCCGTATTGAATATATCTTTCCTTATAAACTTCCGCTGTTTCAATCAAATCGGTCGATTTTGTAACCACAACCGAAATTATGTTCCTGAAATGTTCAACAAGGCCGTCCATAAAATCTATATAATTCCAGCCGTTATCGTAAATGGTCTTTGAAACATCAAAAACGGACTGGAAATTTTTTGTAAGAATAGCGTCCGAAATAGTAAAATAAATATCCTCATCAATAAGGTTAAGCATTTTGCTTACAGTTGCGCTGTCAATCTTCTGGCCGCAGAAGGCAACCACCTGGTCAAAAAGGCTTTCCGCGTCTCGTAATGCGCCATCGGCTTTTTTTGCTATTATTGTAAGGGTTTTATCGTCAATATCAATTTTAAACTTTTCGTCATTCGCAATTTTCAGAAGCTGTTCTTTAATGGTATCAAGCTGAATTCTTCTGAAATCGAAACGCTGACAGCGGGAAATAATTGTCAAAGGTACTTTATGTACATCGGTAGTGGCAAAAATAAAGATGGTGTGAGCCGGGGGTTCTTCAAGCGTTTTAAGGAAAGCGTTAAACGATTCCTTTGTAAGCATGTGAACTTCATCTATAATGTAAACTTTATATTTGCCTTTTGTGGGCTGATACTTTACGGAGTCGCGCAGAGTTCTTATTTCGTCTATACCCCTGTTTGAAGCTCCGTCTATCTCAATTATATCCATCAATTGCGAGTTCTTTATGGAAAGGCACATCTCGCATTCGTTGCAGGGTTCAAAATCAACCGGGTTAAGGCAGTTGAGCGTTTTTGCAAAAATTCTCGCAGTGGTGGTTTTACCCACGCCACGGGGCCCCGCAAACAGAAACGCGTGAGCTATTCTGTCGTTTTTTATGGAGTTTTTTAATGTTGTTGTAATATGTTCCTGCCCAACAACTTCGCTGAATTTTTGCGGGCGCCACGCCCTTGCCGATACCTGAAATGACATTTATGTTTTTCTCTTTTTATTTTTAGCAGCACAGGTTTTAACCTGCGCCTCAAAATCAATTTAATTATTCCAAACAGGGCACAGACTAAAGTCTGTGCTACGTTAAACTACAAAATTAATAAATTATACCGGTTGATAAAAACTCGCTCAGAACTTCGAGGTATTTTTTATCCGTCCGGTTAAAAGCATTTAGCTGATAACTATCTATATCCAAAACTCCCCATACCGCTCCGTTATATAATATGGGTACAACAATTTCCGATTTAGAGCCGGAGTCACATGCAATATGCCCTTCAAACTCATCCACATTTTCAACTATAACGGTTTCTTTCTTTTCTGCGCACGTTCCGCAAACGCCTTTGCCAAACTGTATTTTTGTGCAGGCAGCCTTTCCCTGAAAGGGCCCAAGGTATAACTGGTCTCCGCTTGCAAGATAAAACCCAACCCAGCTTATTTTATTGAAAGCTTCTTTTAATATTGCCGTAAAATTCGCAAGATTTGTAACAAGGTTATCCTGTTTGGAAAGCAGGCTTTTTACCTGCTTTACCACTTCAACATAAATACCTTCGTCATCAATATTCTTGTTTATAATAATGCTTTCGGACATATTATTTGGTTCTTTTCCTTTTAAGCGGTTTTTTTGACTGAACAGCTTTTTTAGATACTGTTTTTGTTTGCTGTAACGAAGTTTTTGCCTTCGTATTAACCTTTAAGTTTTCGAATACATAAGGAATGGCTTCTTCAATGTTTTCAACAGGCACTAATTCCAGTCCATCCTTTACTTTGTCCTGAATTTCGGAAAGGTCAATTTCATTTTCCTTAGGTATAAGGACTCTTTCTATGCCGTTTCTCTTGGCGGCAATCAGTTTTTCGTTAAGTCCGCCAATAGGCAAAACATTACCGCGCAGAGTAATTTCGCCTGTCATTGCAATGTTGTTGATAATAGGCTTTTCGGTAATTGCGGAAAGCATTGCCATGGTCATGGTAATACCGGCAGACGGTCCGTCTTTAGGTATTGCTCCTTCAGGTAAGTGAATATGAATCTCTTTTCCTTTAAAGTAAAGCGGGTCAATACCGTATTTAGTTGCGTTGGAACGAATATAGCTTAACGCGGCCTGCGCCGATTCCTTCATGACGTTGCCAAGCTGCCCTGTAAGAGTAAGTTTTTCGTTGCCGGCCATAACAGTAACGTCAACGTTAAGAATTTCGCCGCCAACGCTTGTCCATGCGAGTCCCACAACGCTTCCAATTCTGTTTTCCTGCGAAAGAGTTTTTTTCCTGTATTTGGGTATTCCCAGATATTCGGCAACATTATTTGCATTAATTGTAATACCTTTACCGTTTGGTTTAATCTGGATTTTTTTTGTAACAATATCTTTTGCAACTTTCCTGCAGATATTGGCAAGTTCGCGTTCAAGGTTTCTTACGCCGGCTTCGCGGGTATACTCGTTTATAACCCGTTTTATGGCATTGTCCTCAAATTTAATATTTTTATCTTCAAGCCCGTGCATTTTTATTTGTTTGGGCAGTATATGGCGTTTTGCAATTTCAAGTTTATCGAACTCAAGGTAGCCGGGCAGCTCTATTATTTCCATCCTGTCCTGCAAGGGGAGAGGAATGTTGTACCGAACATTTGCCGTTGTAATAAACAGAACCTGAGAAAGATCGTAATCAATTTCAAGATAATGATCGTTAAAGGTATTGTTTTGTTCGGGGTCCAAAACTTCAAGCATTGCCGAAGAAGGATCGCCTCTGAAGTCCATACTCATCTTGTCAATTTCATCAAAAAGAATAACCGGGTTGGTTGTTCCGGCCTTTTTCATGGATTGTATTATTTTACCCGGCATTGAACCTATGTAAGTACGTCTGTGGCCTCTAATTTCGGCTTCATCCCGTATACCTCCCAGGCTTATTCTTACAAACTTTCTACCCAAAGCTTTGGCTATGGATTTACCAAGGGAGGTTTTACCAACTCCCGGAGGTCCCACAAAGCATAGTATCTGGCCTTTCAGATCGTTTACAAGATTCAAAACAGCAATTTGTTCAAGAATTCGTTCTTTCGGCTTTTCAAGCCCAAAATGTTCTTCGTCAAGCGTTTCCTTTACGTGTTCAATATCAAGGTTGTCTTTTGAACGCTTATGCCATGGAACAAGCGTCAGCCAGTCAATATAATTTCTTATTACCGTAGATTCAGGGGACATTTGCGGAATTTTTTTGAACTTATTCAGTTCTTCGTTCGCTTTTTCTTCGGCGTATTTTGGCATTTTGGCCTTTTTAATAAGGTCTTTTATTTTAGCTATTTCGCCTGAATTTTCCTCATCGTCTCCAAGTTCGTTCTGTAGTGTTCTTATCTGTTCCTGTATTATGTATTTGCGCTGTGTTTTTGCAATATTTTCCTGAACCTTATTATCTATTTCTTTTTCAATCTTCAGAATATCAATTTCGGAATTGAGTATTTTTATTATTTCGTAATACTGTTCTTTTGTTTTGAATTTCTGAAGAATTGTCTGTTTTATTTCCACAACCTGATTTATGTTGGCCGCAACATAAAAAAGCTTTCTATCCGGCTCTTCAATATTCTCGAATGCCGAAAGAGCTTCGGGGGGCACATTCCTGTTGATTTTTACATAACTTCTGAATAAATGACTCATTTGTCTTATTAGCGCGTTCATTTCATGGTCATTTTCAGAATCGGGAATTATAACTTCTATTTTGGCTTCAAAAAACTCTTCGTTGTCTGTAAATTCCTTAATTCTGCCTTGAAGCAAACCGTCAACCAGAATTTTCATCAAACCGTTGGGCAGTTTGAGTATCTGGACTATTTTGGCTATTGTGCCTTCCTTGTATATATCTTCTTTTGTAGGGTCTTCCTGCGAGGACTTCTTTTGCGTTGCGAGAAAAATGTATTTGGATTCTTCCAGAGCCTTGTTCGCGGCTTTAACTGATTGTTCGCGGCCCACAAGAACAGGAAAAATCATGTAAGGATAAATAACATAATCTCTTAATGGCAGAATAGGTAATACTTCGGGCAAATTATCTACAATTGATATTTCATCCTTATCTTGAATTATTTTTATATTATCATCAATATTCAAAAAAAACTCCATTACGTTTTAATAAGTTTAAAAATATAACTTAATTTCAAAAAGCTTTCAATCCATTAAAAATTATACACCTAAACAGTTACATAAAGGTTTATTCCCCTGTTTAAAAATATTAATTAATTGTGTCAATCCGGCTGTAAGAAAAAAAATAACCGGATATGAATTTACACAACAGGTTAATTAATATTTACTTAATTTTACATTATAAATATAAATAATTAATTTGAATAATATGATTGATGAAATTACATATATAGCAAAAATTGCCGGAAATATTATCCGCGAAGGTTTTGGAAAAACTCTTCAGATAGAGTATAAAACAAATGAATCGAACCTTGTAACACAGATTGACAAGAACTCCGAAAAGGCGATAATAGAGTTCATTCAAAAAAAATATCCCGGCCATAGTATACTTGCCGAAGAAAACGGCGAAATACTTTCGGATGGCGAATATACCTGGGTTATTGATCCCCTTGACGGTACGACCAATTTTGCCCACAAGCTGCCTATTTTTGCGGTATCCATAGGATTGCAGAAAAAAGGGGTAACTGTTGCGGGAGTTATTTACGATGTAATGCAGGATGTTGTGTACGCGGCCGAAAAAGGCGCGGGCGCTTTTTGTAACGGTCAGAAAATTTCGGTTAACTCCAACGCTAATCTGCAGCATAGTCTGCTTGTAACCGGTTTTCCTTACGATATTGCAGACAACCCGCATGACGCGCTCGGTATTTTTGTTGACCTTGTAAAGGCTTCAAGAGGTATGCGCAGGCTCGGCTCGGCGGCCCTTGACCTTTGTTATGTTGCAAAAGGCGTTTTTGACGGATTCTGGGAAGTGCATTTACATCCGTGGGATATTTGCGCGGGTATGCTGATTGTTGACGAAGCCGGAGGAAAAACTACGGATTTTAACGGAAAGGAAATGGATATATTTAATCCTGCAATTCTTTCTTCAAACGGTTTGATTCACAATTCAATGCTTGAAATTATTAAGAAAAAATATACAGATTAGATTTTTTTTGTGGTCGTAAAACTTCAAGGCTGTCTCAAAATTCAAATGAGACAGCCTCTTTTTATTATTTTTCCAAAGCGTCGTACATTTCTTCAATGAGATTGCCATATCGCTTTTCAACAAATTCGCGCCTGATTTTTAGCGATGGAGTAACTTCTCCGGATTCGAGACTGAAAGGCTTATCGAGCAGTACAAACTTTCTTACCCGTTCGTAATTTGCCAGCTGCCTTTGGAACTGCCCCATGTCTTTTTCAATCAGTTCGTAAATTTCCTTGTTTCTTGTAAGATCTTCGTTAGTTTCGTAGGGTATTTCATTAGCGTCAGCATATTCTCTTATCGCTTCAAAGTCTGGCACAATTAAAGCGCTAAGGAACATGCGTCTATCGCCAATAAGAACAAACTGGTCTATGTATTTGCTCCCCAGAAACAGGTTCTCTATTTGGGAAGGGGCAATATACTTGCCACCCGAAGTTTTGAACAAATGTTTTTTCCTGTCTGTAATAATAAGGAATCCGGTTGCGTCAAACACTCCAAGATCGCCCGTACGCAGCCATCCGTCAACAATTGTAGCTTCGGTTTCCTTTTTATTTTTGTAATAACCAAGCATAACGTTTCTGCCGCGTACAAGAATTTCGCCATCGTTGGCAATTTTTACCTGCACTCCCGGCATTGGTTTGCCCACAGTGCCGAATTTATAATCTTCGGGCCTGTTTACCGCAATAACCGGCGAGGTTTCCGTCATCCCATAACCTTCAATAACCAATACTCCAACCGCTTCAAAAAACTCTCCAAGCTCTCTGCTTAAAGCCGCGCCGCCGCTTACAAAAAAGCGCATCCTGCCGCCTGTTTTTTCGCGTATTGTTTTTAATACAAGCTTATCTGCAAGTTTATGTTTTAACGCGAGCCCAACCGGTACGGAATTGTTTCTGTTCGCTTCGGCATATTTTTTCCCTATATCAACTGCCCAGTAAAACAGCCTCTGTTTCTTTTCCGATTGCGCTTCAACATTTTTAAGAATTTTGGAATAAATTCTTTCAAACAACCGCGGAACAGTCGTCATAACTGTCGGCTTAATATCAATCATATTCTGAGCAACCGCTTCAATACTTTCCGAATAAACTATCTGGCATCCTCCCGAAAGAGCGGTATAGTACCCGGTCATTCTTTCAAAAATATGACACAAAGGTAAAAACGAAAGAAACACATCATGTTTATCAACCGAAAACACTTTATGCGCGCCGCGGATATTTGAAACAATATTTCCGTGAGAAATCATCACGCCTTTGGGTTCGCCCGTAGTGCCCGATGTATAAATAATTGTGCACAAATCGTCTTCTTTGCATAATCTTAAACTTTCTTTAAAAAAGAACGGTTTTTCTCTTTTTTGTATTTCGCCCCGCTGAATAATATCCGAAAAAGTATATAAACCGGATATACCGGTTATCAGGTCTTTTTCGTTCATTACAATTATAAATTTAGCCGTTTTAAAATTATTCCTTACTTTAAGAACTTTATTAAGCTGAAATTTATTTGATACAATTATTCCGCACGATTCGGAATTATTAACAATAAACTCAATTGTATTTGCCGTAAGAGAAGGGTACAGGGGCACATCAACGGCTCCCAAGCCGAGAATAGCCATATCCGAATAAACCCATTCCGGCCGGCTTTCAGCTATAATTGCAATTTTATCGTTCCTTTTTACACCAAGCGTTGTTAACCCCATTGCAAACGACTCGGTAGAATCCTTTAATTGCTGATAAGAAACGTCCGTGAATTTTCCGCCAACCTTATATCTGAAAACAGCATGTGTTGCAATCTTAATATATTCCTCTGTCATGTATTCGTACAGGTTGGGAATTGTTTTAAAGTTACAAATCATGGGCATCTAAACAATACTCCTTTTTATTCGGGTGAGAAGATAGAGTACGGGCTTATTAAAAGCAATTGAAAAATGAAGTGTTGACTGTTTGATTATAGTCTGTACTGATCGACGAAAAAGCCGGTCTGTGACCAATGCAGTCAACTTAAGTGAGATAAAAAGTATTTTTGCAACCCAAGCTAAATGTGTCTTTGCGAGCGGAATCTTCGGAGCGCGGCAATCTCACTTATAACAGTATTATGCAATACTGCCAATGTAATTGTTCACTATAAATGTAACAGCTGGTCAAACAAAAAAGCCGGTCGCGGACCGGCTTTAAATCATCTTAAAAAGATATTTTTAAGAACGCCAGAATATCTTTTTCCGGGTAAAGAAGCTTACAATTACTGCAAGCGTTAAAACCACAATAGCGGCGCCTAAAACTCCAAGCCATGGGGTTGGAAATATCTTTGCAAACAAAGGCCCCAAACCTGTAAATGCCAAAAGCGGAGGCATAAGGTTTGTTATACCGGCGTAGGCTATCATAGGGTTTTGCCCGTTATCAATAAGAAGTTGCAGGTATTTCTTTTTCTTTAATACATCTATAATAATAGTAAACGCGAGCAGCATAAATACGGCAAGCCCGGTGGTTACAAAGTAATAACTCATTGTTGGGTGGTCTTTTTTTATACCGCCTTCGTAAGGTTCAAAGGCAAGGCCAAGCAAAAGAAAATAAGCGCCCCACTGGAAAGCCTTTTTAATAAACAATTCCGTATTCGATTTTGCTTTTTGAATAAGCGCCCATACTATAATCAGAAGTCCCGATGAAAACAACAATGTCTCAAAAACCAATCTGGTTTTTAACCCCACAAGTAGCGCAGGAATGAATAATAAAAGCAGGCAGGCAACAAGTATATACAAACCGTTGCTCCAGGTATTTTTTACCGGATTTGTATCCTGTTTTTGATTTTTAGTCCATTTTAAAATCAAATCACCTATTATTGTACCTGGTAAAACAATGAACAGGTATTGTTGAAAGTAGAGCATACCGAACCATGGAACCGGGGAACTCTTCCAAAGCCATTTGCCCCAGCTTACTTCGGGATACACGAGTCGCGCTGCAAAAAGGAATGCGAGTATTCCAAGCCGCAGCAACAAATTTGAGCGCGTATAATACCATATAATTGCTGATGTAATAGCCACATTGGCAAGAACGAGTATTATAATATCGTTTTTATTGATGTTGAAGCCGGAGCCATCGGCATAAGTAATTGATGCGCAAAGAACGACCATACCCGCGAGTCCGGCAGCCTTAATTGCATAATTTAAAACAGGTTTTATATTAAACGGGAAACGCCCGAGGACAGGAAACAGCAATAAAAAGCCGAGTAACGCTAAAATATAAGCTCTTGTATCCGGCGTAGACTTAATTACTCCCGGCCTTACATGAGCAATAAAAATTGCAAACCCTACAAGAATAAAACCTCTTAATACCATGGAAAATATAATTTTGTAAGCGGGAATACCCTTTTCAATTTTTTTAGAATTTGCAAGAGGTATGGCCGCACCCATGGAGAACAGGAAAAAAGGGAAGACCAGATCCACCCAGGTAATACCTGGCAGATTGGGGTTAAAAATATGCTGTGGAGGCGGAACCTGAGCATGATACATCCAGCTTGGTAAAACTCCAAATGGTATTTGCCCGGAAAGCAGCATGGTAAGTATTGCGAACCCCCTTAAGGCATCAAGCGCAAAGGAGCGTTTTGAAGGCGCTGTGTTTTCTGTCATTCTATATCCGGTTATTAACAATAACTAAGTTTATACAGGAAACTTAAAAAAACAAAAAACTATTAACAAAGAGTATTTTACTACATGATTTGATAGTATCCGGGTTTTACTGATTTCACCCGTTTTTAACAAATAATATATGGCATATTAAAAGAAAATTTTTAATTTACGCTTATTAATATCCTGAGTTGTGTGTATGAAAACAAAATTTGAAATTGCAAAAAACTGGCTTCCAAGGTATACTGGAACCGATCTGGAAGAATTTGGAGAATATTTACTATTAACAAATTTCCATAATTACATTGAGAGATTTGCCGAGCAATTTAATTGCGAAATAAAAGGACGCGGGCGTCCCATGCAAACGGCGACAAATAAAAACGGACTTACAATTATCAACTTCGGCATTGGTTCGGCAAATGCCGCTACAATTATGGATCTACTATATGGAATTAAGCCCAAAGGCGTTCTGTTCCTTGGCAAATGCGGAGGATTGAAACGCTCTACAGAAATTGGCCATTTTATTTTACCTACAGCCGCAATAAGAGGCGAGGGTACAAGTAACGATTATATGCCAATGGAGGTGCCCGCTTTGCCTACTTTTAAATTGCATAAGTTCGTTTCCGATAAAATTGTTGAACGCGGCCTTGATTACAGAACCGGCGTTATTTATACTACCAACAGACGACTGTGGGAATGGGATGAGGAATTTAAAAAGTATTTACGCAAGACCAAGACAATAGGAATTGATATGGAAACCGCCACATTGTTTATTGTGGGACTTGTAAACGAAATTCCGCGCGGGGCTTTGTTGCTTGTATCGGATATGCCCATGGTTCCCGAAGGAGTAAAAACGGAAGCTTCGGATAAAATTGTTACTGAAAAATTTTCGGAACTTCATTTGCAGATTGGCATAGAAGCGATGCAGGAACTTGAAGACAAAGGAGAAAAAATAAAACATTTCAGGTTTTAATACGTAGAACAGACTATCAGTCTGTTCTACGTATGCGTGAACAGACCAATTATCTATGCGTGAACAGACTAATAGTCTGTTCTACTTTTCTGTTGTGCCGTTAAAATTAATTTTAATATTTACAATTTCGGGTCTGTTGCCAGTGCGAATAGGCGGACCCCATGTGCCGGCCCCGCACGAAACATAGTAATTTGTATTACCGCGTTTTTTATATCCCCAGCTTACTTCGTAAACTTTATTTGTTATTAAACCGAATGGCCATAACTGCCCGTGGTGCGTGTGTCCGGAAATCTGCAAATCTATTCCGTTGTTTTCGGCATCTTCAAGATGGAAAGGTTGGTGATCGAGCATAATAACAGGTTTTGTTTTATCAAGCGGCGCGGAAAGCTCGGCAAGGCTTTTTCTGCCGCGTCCGCCGTTTACGCTTCGTTTACTTAAGTCTTCACGGCCTATAACATAAAAACTGTTATCAATTAATACGGCGGTATCGCGCAGCATATTAATTCCGTGTTCTGAAAGGTATTTTGCGGCAGGTTCTACTCCGCCAATATATTCATGATTTCCCGTAATAGCGTACACTCCGTATCTGGCTTTTATTTTGGTCAGTTCCGCTCCAAGATTATTTTTAATAACCGGCGCTACGTCTTCATCAATTACGTCTCCCGCTAAAAGCACAATATCCGGATTCTGGCTGTTGATTAAATTTACCATACGGGATACTCGCGAGTTCGAAATAATCGTTCCCAGGTGAATATCCGAAACAGCTACAATATTCAATGTTTTACCGGAGGCATTGGCTTTATTTACCGAAACCTGCACGTTTTTTATAACCGGATATTTGGCATTAATAAAACCAAATACAACGGTTATAAAAACAATTAGATTTACCGCATAAAAAGCAATGAGTTTGCTTTGTGTATAATTATGCCTTATAACTTCAGGGAATAAGGGAACAAAATGGTTTACAGTTCTAAGTATATCCAGAAAAAAAACAGATAACAATAGGTAAACCATATATCCGAGCCAAAGCGAGCCTATATAAATTACAACAGAACCCAGCGAACTGAAATCGTATGCAATCAGAATTCTGCCAAGCGGATAAGCAAGAACTAACAGCCAGAAAACAATAATGAGGGGAGTTCTATAGAATTTTTCGACAGGTATGGCCTGTAAACCGCGAATAAAAATGTAGGAATTTACTGAAAGGTAAATAACCAAGGCAACTGAAATAAAAATAATAAAGCCGGTTTTATTCACATGCGCTCCCTGTTAGTTTAAAAATTTATATCTTTACCTTTGCAACCATTTCAACTTCAACGGAAGCGTTTCTTGGCAGAACATTAACGCCAACCGCGCTGCGCACATGTTTGCCGTCTTCTCCAAAAATTTTTCCCAAAAGTTCCGAAGCTCCGTTTGCAACTTCAGGCTGATTTATAAAACTATCCGCGCTGTTAATAAATACAGTAAGTTTTATTATTTTCTCTATTCTGTCCAACGAACCTGTAATTGACTTAATAACACTCAGGCAATTAAGAACGGCATATTCAGCCGCTTTCTTTGCTTCTTCTTCGGAGATATCCATCCCAACTTTACCTTTGTATTTTAGTTCGCCGCTAACCATTGGCAATTGTCCAGCCGTATATACAATGTCATCAATTAAAATTGATGGGATATAAGCCGCAAGCGGTTTCGGCGCTTCCGGAATCTGATAGCCCAGTTCCTTTATTTTTTCATCTATCATAATTAACTCCTAAAATATTACTATTTTAAAATATATGTTTTTTTTATTTAAATAAGGGCAAAAATGGTTAGCAAAAATTTTAACGAATTTGTTGATATTGTAAGACGGCTTAGGGTGGAATGCCCGTGGGACAGGGAACAAACAAACGATTCCATTAAAGATGCGACAATTGAGGAAGCTTACGAAGTTGTTCAGGCAATTGATGAAAAAAATTACGATGAATTGCGCAAAGAACTGGGCGACTTGCTGTTGCACGTTGTTTTTCATTCTCTGATTGCTGAAAAGGAAAAACAGTTTACTCTGGATGATGTTATTGAAGGCATAACAAAAAAAATGATACATCGCCATCCTCACGTTTTCGGTAATGTTGAAGTTGAAAATACAAACGAAGTATTAAAAAACTGGGAAGCAATAAAGCTTGAAGAAAAAGGGAGAAAATCCGTACTTGATGGCGTACCAGAAAACCTGCCGTCTCTTCAAAAGGCTTGCAGGCTGCAGGAAAAAGCTTCAAAGGTAGGTTTCGATTGGGAAAAGAAAGAGGATGTCTGGAACAAAGTTCTTGAAGAAATTGAAGAAATGCACGAATCGGAGACGGAAGCTTCCACGGATCACCTGGAGGAAGAAGTGGGCGATGTGTTTTTCGCGCTTGTCAACTATGTCCGGTTTCTTGGAATACATCCTGAAAATGCGCTGCGCAGGACCAACAGGAAATTTATAAACCGTTTCCATTATATTGAACAGAAAATTAATGAAAGCGGGAGAAAAATTACCGAATCGAACCTTCAGGAGATGGATAAATACTGGGAAGAGAGCAAGACTGTATTAAAAAAATGATTTCTATTATAAAATATTCTATAAATGCTTATTTCGGGTATGCGCCGGTATAAGCATTTTTTTACTTTAAAACAGACTATTACAAAAATATTTGCGGATAAAGAATTATTTCTTTCGGAAAGTTTTTCTCATTATATTGCAAAACCATTTGAAGATGAAGTAATCAGCTTTAGTGTGTCGTTTTAAATGGTTTTGAATAAATAGCGTTTTTATTTGTGTCTTAACTGAGTTATTTCATAATGAGGGTAACAACATGATTTTTTTATCATGCTGCAAGTTAAAAGTTAAATGGCTGTTAGTCATACTCCTGATATGTGTCTTAACCCCCTGTCTTGTTTTAAAAGGACAATATTCAAATCCTGCAAAAGTTCTTATCATCAATTCTTATCATTACGGCTTTTCTTTTTCTGATGGGGAAGCGAGCGGAGTAATGGAAACGCTTCAAAAAGAATTTCCTGATATTGAGATTTATACAGAATATCTGGATTGCAAGTATTTTCCGGCAATGCAGCATTTTGAAAAAGTTAAAGACTTATTAAAACTGAAATATGATAAAAAAGAATTTTCGGTAATAATCGCTCTCGACGATCCGGCAATTGTATTCCTGCAAAAGTATAAAGAAGAATTATTCGCCAATACTCCTGTGGTTTTTTGCGGTATTAATAATTTTATGATGCCTAAAATGAAAGGGTATACCGGCGTTTTTGAAAGGATGGATATTGATGATAATATTAAAACAATGCTTCGAATTCACCCTGAGGCTAACGAAATAGTTATTCTGCACGATTATACAATTTCAGGACTTTCAACGCGTTACGAAATTGAAGGGCAGATAAAAAACCTTAAAGAAAATGTTAAAATTACTTATTTGCCGAATATGAGCTTTCAGGATTTATTGCAAAAAGTATCAACGCTTAACAAGTCTTCATTAATCCTGATTACCGCTTACAGTAAAGATAAGGATGGAGCCTTTTTTACGCAGGCTAACAGTACGGATATGATTTCAAAAGCGTCAAAAGTGCCCGTATATTCTGCAAGAGAAGAACGTCTTGGGGTTGGAGCTGTTGGGGGTAAAATGCTTAGCGGTAAATCTCATGGCGAATTTGCCGCCCGAATAGTTTTAGAAATATTAAGGGGTAAACCCGTTGATAATATTCCATTGTTCTATGGAAGCACTTCGGTTTATATGTTCGATTATAACCAGCTGAAAAGATTTAAGATACCGATAGAAATACTTCCTGCAAAGAGCATTATTATAAACCAGCCCGAATCATTGATAGAAAAATACTCTTTCTATTTTTGGTCTGTTATGTTTGCATTTTTACTGCTGTTTTGTATAATTATTCTGATGGCGTTTAATTCAAAACGTAAAAAAAAGGCCGAAAGTTATTTAAGAAAAATTGAGCAGCACTTTCAGATAGCTTTACAGGCAACTCATAGCTCTTCTTTTGAAGAGGATTTGGCGGAAGGAAAGCTATATGTGCTTCCGGTGATTTTCCAAAAACTCGGTTATTCGGAAAATGAAATTCCGGTTACAATAAGCAGTTTTCATGAGCTTGTGCATCCGGATGACCTGCCTTCTGTAAAAAAGGCGGTTGAAAACCATACCAAAATGTATGCAGATAGTTATTATACCGAGTACAGATTGAAATCAAAAACAGGCGAGTGGATTTGGCATAAAAGCGAAGGAAAAATAATAGAGTACGACAAAGACGGTAAACCGCTCAAGCTTATTGGCCTTGCCTCCGATATTTCCGAAAGAAAGAATTATGAGCAGAAACTGATGAAGTACAACGAGGAATTGCGCGATCTTAATGCCGATAAGGATAAGTTTTTTTCAATTATTGCGCACGACCTTAAAAGCCCGTTTCTTGGATTGCTCGGCTTTTCGGATGTACTTTCGCAAAACCTTTCCGAACTTAGTCAGGAAGAAATTAAAAAATATGCCAATTTCATTCATAAGGCTTCAAAAGGAGTATACGAACTTGTTGAACAGCTTTTAACATGGTCCAGGCTGCAAACAGGCCGTATTGATTTTTCTCCGCGACCTGTTAAGTTATTTAATTCCGCAGATTCAATTCTTAAAGCTCTTTCGGGAAGCGCGGAAAGCAAGGGAATAGAAATACTTAACAATATACCCGCTGATGAAATTACCTTTGCGGATGAAAATATGATTCGTACGGTTTTGCATAACCTGATTGTAAATGCAATTAAGTTTTCGAATAAGAATGGAGAAGTGAAAATAAGTCTGCGGCATATAAACGGTTTTACTGAAGTTTCGGTTAAGGATAATGGCATTGGTATTGACCCCGAAGATATTGATAAGTTATTCCGCCTTGATACTCATATCTCTCATAAAGGTACTGCCGGCGAAGAGGGAACCGGACTCGGACTGGTGCTCTGCAAAGAAATGATTGCCCGGCACAATGGCATAATTGGAGTCGAAAGTCAGCCGGGTAAAGGAAGCCGGTTTTACTTTACTTTACCCGAACAACAATAATTATTTGCCAAGAATTTTATCAATCTCTTTTCTGAATAGTTTTATATGTTCCGGGGTAGTACCGCAGCAGCCTCCAATTAACGAAGCTCCGGCTTTTACCAATTGGGGAACAAACGGAGCCATAACTTCAGGCGTTTCCTTATAATAAATATTCCCATCTTTTATAAGCGGCATTCCCGCGTTTGAGTGGACAATTATTGGTTTACCGGCGGATACTTTTTTTAACTCTCCAACAATTTCAACCATGTTCTCAATACCGTTGCCGCAATTTGTTCCAATAATATCAGCTTCCGTAACAGCTTCCGCCATTTGGGCTGTGTTGGTTCCCATCATTGTTCTGTAAGTCCCGGCGGGGGTTTTATCGAAGGTGAAGGTGCATATAATTTCCAGATTTGTATTCTCTTTTACCGCGTTAATAGCTACCATAGCTTCATCTGTGGCTGTAAACGTCTCAATTAGTATCGCGTCCGCGCCTCCTCTTTCAAGCGCCGCCGATTGAGCCGCGTAAGCTTCGTACAGTTCATCTTCGGTTACTTCATTCATCATCATCATTTTACCGGATGGGCCCATTGAACCAAGCACAATTGTATTGTTGCCGGCCGCTTTTCTCGCTATTTCGGCTGAGAGCTTATTCAGTTCTTCGGATTTTTCCGCAATACCAAAGTGTTTTAACCTTAATCTGTTTCCGCCAAAACTATTAGTCTTTATCATATCCGAACCGGCATTTATGTATAAATGCGCTATATCAATTATATCATCGGCTCTCTCTGTATTCCACAATTCAGGGCACTCTCCGGCTTTAAGGCCTTTCCTTTGCATCATTGTTCCCCAGGCGCCATCGCTTAAAAGTATTTTCTTCTTTTTTAATAAGTCAATTACTTTACCCATTTGTTTTCCTCCTGAAACATGTTTCTAAATTACAGATTGAACAAGTATAACCATTCTTTTTTACTGACGGGCCTAAACCAATTATGCCGCTGACACTTTTAATTGGCGTCATTAATGAACTTTCGGATAAAGCGATATTCAAAAATGACTCGGGCAAAAAGGCAAAAAGTTTTTCCTGCTCGGCCACAGACCAACCACAGTAACCGGGGCTGTATCTGTTAGTGATTTTCCACTTAATTGAGCTTATTGTTTTTTCAACTTTATTCTGAGTCTCTTCGGTAATCAACTCGGCTGCTTCAGAACCTATCGCGTCAAGAATGTAAGCTGAAAAAACATCACCCTGTTTTTTAAACTCAGCCATATATCTCTCAATTTCCGCTCCGGCTGTTGCGGCAAATACAGCTATGTTTTCAGCTTTTTTTAACTGAGTGGCTATTATTTTACCACAATCAAATTTTATATCTTCAATTTCAAAATAGTCATTTCCGCAGGAAAAATCTTCAGGATTCATTATTTTAAAGCCCCCGGAAAGCTCTAAAATATTTCCTATTTCTTTTAGCTGTTTTTCAATAGCAGATACAATATAATCGTCCGGCGCTGTCTTGTATCCCATCCCGGTTAAAACACTCCGCGTGGTTAAGTCAATATCCTTAATATCAAAATGGAACAGAAATATGTTGTTGTTTATATTAGACATCATAACCATTTGCAGCGTTTAATTAATTACATTGGTAAATTAATAAATTTCTGGTTTTCCCCGCCTGTCTTAAAAATAAATATTCGGAAATCAACGGAGCGGTAAATTACCGCCCCGTAAAAATTGTAAATCTTACAATCTGGTAACGGTTTGTTATTTTAATAAAACCATCCTTTTTACATCGCTAAAACTACCAGCCTGAAGTCTGTAAAAATAAATTCCGCTTGCAAGTCTTCCATCAAAAATTACACTGTAACTTCCCGCCGGTTTAACTTCGTTAACAAGCGTTGCTATTTCTTTACCTAAAACATCGTATACTTTTAATGATACTTTTTCACGATTTGAGATAGTGTATGCTATTGTAGTTGATGGGTTAAAAGGATTTGGGTAATTCTGCTTAAGCGAGAAACCGCAAGGAACTGTTGTATGAGAATTAACACCGGACAAGACGCCGTTAAAAAATGCCAGAGTTTTGGTTATTACGCCATTAAAACAAGAGTCATCTGCTGTGGATTCCAAAGGGAAGCCAAGGTAAACGATTCTGCCTGTTTTGTCTGATGTTCCAAATTTTCCTTCGTACTGAATTCCAGCTCCTTTACCGTTCGCATACTGCATACATAAGGTACTGCCCCCAAAGGAAGCGATTATATCCGGGTAACCGATAGCGATGGTTTGCGCTATATTAAATGAATATCCCTTAATAATGGAGGAATCTGTAGCAACCACCGAGTTGGAATTGGAATTGTCATCTATATATGAAGCTTTCATATAATTGGCATAAAAAGTTCTATCGGCGGCCGTGCCTCTGCCGGAAAGGTCAAAACCTATCTCGCTTCCTGAAGTGAAAAGGCTGCCGCCCGATTCGAGATAATTCTTTACCATTGTCTGCTCTGCGGAACTGAAGCTTTCCGTTGCCGTGCTTTCATCTTCCAGAAGCCAGTAAACATAGCCGTAGTCTTTTAACAGCAGGGTGGAATCGCGAAGTTTTGATGCTGCCGTCATTTCAAAATTAATGGAATTATTCTCAAGCGCTTTACCGTAATTATACAGGAACGGATTGCCGGGGCCGCGCCATGTGCCATCCAGTCTTTCGTATCCGTCAATAACCAACGCTTTTTTCTGAGAATTAAAATTGCTTACACCCATAACGGCCGACCAGTTGCTTTCAACAGCTGCGTTTGTGGAGGAAAGGATTATGCTTGATACTCTGTAATATTCCGCTTTTGATGTCATTGGGATATTAGTGGAAGTTGTTTTTACAGTAGTTTCATCCTGAACTTGAGTAAAATTTGCGCCGTCTGTAGATTTATATATTCTGTAACCTACAACTCCGGCCGTATCACATTTCCATGTAAGCCTAACCGTTCCGTTTCCATTTGTATTTAAAAGAGTAGCGCTGAGCAAATCCGGGCGTTTCAGCGAATAATCGCTAACCATATTATTATAACTGCAGGGAGCGTAAGCGGTCAAATCGGACGGAGTATACGTCCAGTAAGAAACACCCCAATCCCGGCCGGAAGACTCAACCACTCTTAAACTGCCGTTTGTATTTTTTTCAACAAACATTCTTACATGTCCGTTTTTAAGGACAGCATCGGCGGGTTTAATAACATCCCACGAACTTAACTGAGTTGTAATACTTGGCATGTCCGATGTTGTTGAGTGGTAGGAAAGCTGCCAGCAGCGGCTGACAAATCCGGAACAATCGACTCCAACAGCGTAGTTCGAGACGCCTTTTGTATTTATATCGCCGGCATATCTTCCCGATTTTAAACCCGCGTCAAATTGAGAAAGAGTATTGAATCCACCCCACATATAAGGTATTTTAGCGTTGATGCCGTTAACAACCCATGTAGGCGTTTGCACCAAATCTCCATCCGGGCCTGTTACGGTATTGGGCGCGAGGTTTTGAGATTGGGTTGTGTATCTGTGCAGCACATAAGTATCTCCGGTACGTAAAGCGGTAAGCCTGCTTGTGGAAGCCTGAATATCGCGCTTAACAGCATTTTCTTCTGCCTTAGGTTCATCAACCGGAAGATATTTATTAATATTAAAATTATGATCGTATTCAAACGGATATTTAATTATTGAAGCGGAAGGGGAGCTTAAACCTGTCCATTTATAAATGGCAATTTTTTCCGTATCGGAATACAAATGATATAAACTACCGTCTTTATCAACCTGAAAGTCCCTTACGGTAGAAAGATATTTTACGCACGGAATTTCAAGAATGGAAAGTACCTTGCCTCCGGCCGAAACCGTATAAACCTGCCTGTTAATATTAAAACCGGTAGAGCCGGCGTATTTTTCAACTATCAAATAAAAATTATTGGCATTATCGGTTCCAATCACATCGGCATAAGCAAGGTTGTTATTAAAAACAAGAGCCATAATAAAAGCGGCGTTATCCGCAGAATAAACCGACAGTCTGTTTCTGTTTTCAACCACGGTGTAATAGTTGGAACACAGATTGTTGATTTTTGAAATTTCCGGTTTTAAATCAGCCCGGCATTCGTCAAATCCCTTTTTTGAAAGAAACTGGTTATTAGAAAACTGAAAAACATTTTGCTGATCGTAAGAGCTGATTGTCACCAAATCTTTTTCCACATTAAACATTGCAACTCCGTAAATACCGGAATTTTCCACTCTGATTTTAAAAGGCAGCTGCTCATAAGTTTTTTCAAATATTTTTTGAGTGGCGACTTGCGGATACAGTGAAATAGAGAAGATAAACAGGAAGGATAATGCAAGATTTTTCATAGGGTATATTTTGACTATAATTGATAAATTTTGTAGATTTAAAATAAGTAAGAAAGGTGTAATATGGAAATAAATAATAACTTGCAGAATCAATTGGTTGAAACGATCAACCAGACAAGCGGCGTAGCCAGCCAGATTGCCATGAAAGTTATGAAAGATTCCACAGATCAGGTAGAAGAAATGCTGCGTAAGTTGATAGTAGATAAACCTGTTAAGGTGACTCCCAAAACAGATTATTCCACTTATGAGTTTATAGTCTGATTTTTTCCTGCAGCGGAAAACCTTGCAACTGTTTTGTTGATGGTTTCTCCAATATCTTCAAGCGGTACTATTACTTTTGCTATGCGCAGATCAATAATTGATTGTGGCATGGAAGGTAATGTAGCGGTCTTGGGATCCTGCGCTATTGTAATACCACCGGCGGCCGAAATATAACCCGAGCCAATTGCACCATCGTGTCCCATTCCGGTTAGTATAACTGAAATTGAATTTGATTTAAATAAAAATGCCACGCTTCTGAATAAGGGATCGGCGGAAGGCTTTACAAAATTTTCCGGTGGTCCGTCTATTATTTGGATGCAGAGCTTCTGCGGGTTTATAACCATGTGGCGGTCTCCGGGAGCAAGATATATTTCGCCTGGTTTTACCGGCAAGCCTTCCTTGCCGAGATTAACCTTCATTTTTGTTTCGTGCTGTATGCGGTCTACAAAAGTTTCAAGCATCCAGGCAGGCCCGTGTAAGACTGCAAAAAAAGCGGCATTTTCCGTAGGCCTTAATTTTGAAAAAACATTCAACAGCGCCGGCGGACCCCCGGTGCTTGCGGCTATACATACTCCGCTAAATGGAGGAACTTTCACAAATTCAAAATGATCATCGTTAAGGTATTGTGTCGATTCGCTCTTCTGCCTGTTCAGGCAGTTTTCAAGCCGTGAAAGCACTTCCTTGTTTTCATAAGGTTTCGCAATATATTCATCGGCTCCGACTTCAATGGCTTTGTCTTTTGCTGAGCGAGAAGAAAGGGCTGTTATGACTATTATAACCGGTATAGGTTTTATCGACTTCCTGATTTTTCCTATTAACTCCATCCCGTCAAGGTTAGGCATCATCCAGTCTGTTAAAACCGCGTCCACTCTTTCTTTTTCCAGAACTTCAAGGGCTTCAATTCCGTTATTGGCCGAAAGGACGTCATACCCCTCTTTTTTCAGTATCTTACACAGTAATATTCTGCTTGTTACAATGTCTTCCACAACAAGTACTTTCATTATACCCTAACTATATTATTTGATGTATGAGAACTATTTTTATAACATACTAAAGCTAAAACACTATGGAATTGAGTAACTATACGAATAAGAAAAAGAAGAATTGTTTGAAACAAGTCTGCCTTTAAAAACAAAACTCCATTTTTGACCGCTTTGAACTCCCGAATATCCAATCCATTGGTAAAGGACATCTTTAGAAAAAACTCTGTTAGATTCATTAACAGCATAATAATCGACAAAGTTCTTTGCCGGTAACGAGGCTATTATAGTATCAATCTTAACATCCGTATCCGGTTTAAACGAAAAATAAACTGTATCCGCAATTGCCGAACTGGTAACTCTGAATGTTACGCTCGCCGGTCCGTCAACAGGGTTTGAGTCGTCTTTATTACATCCTGCAAGAACAACAAGAACAAGAGCCGTTATTGCGTAAAGTACTTTCTTCATCTTATGGCATTCTCCTTATCTTATTAAGATATCACTCTAATTACAATCTGAAATATAAAAAGTCTGGTTTTAAAGTAAAAAATATAAATAATAGCGGGATAAAATTAAACATATTATTGACTGCATTTAAAAAAGACGTTTCTATCCGAAAATAATAATATGTATAGCTCTGTTTATTTACCATAATTTTACGGTGAATGCAATTTATTTTCGGTTATATTTGTACAGTATATTTATACTTTTTTGTAAAACTTTTATGCGTACCCCTTTATTTAAACCCGGGTTTGCAGATTTTAATAAAACGGACTATTATGGATAAAAAAGAAATAAGAAAATACTTTCCTTACTTAAAGCTTGGGAAAATTTACATGAATCACGCCGCCGTAAGTCCTCTTTCAAGTATTGTGTTGGATAGGGTAAACGGTTTTTTGCTTGAACGAAGCCAGACAAATATTGAAAACTACCTTACTGTAATTGCGGTTTTAAAAGAATTGAAAGAAAAACTCGGCAAAATGATAAATTGCGAAACTGACAGGTTTGCTTTTGTTGATAATACCTCCAACGGGTTAAACTTACTTGCCCAGGGGCTTGACTGGAAGCAGGGAGACAGGATTATTCTTAATGATATTGAATTTCCTTCAAACGTTTATCCGTTTCTTAACCTTAAGCCGCTTGGCGTTGAAATTGATTTTGTTAAATCTAAAAACGGTATTGTTTCCGCCGAGGATGTTATTGCGGCAATTACTCCAAATACAAGGCTCGTATCCATTAGTCAGGTGCAGTTTTTATCTGGTTACAGGGTGAATCTTGAAAAAATAGGAAATTATTGCAGAGAAAAAGGAATAATCTTTTCTGTGGACGGAATTCAGGGGCTTGGAGCTTTCCCTCTTGATGTTAAAAAACAAAAAATAGATTTCCTTGCAAGCGGTACTCAAAAATGGCTTATGAGTTTGCAGGGGCTGGCGTTTATTTATATCTCCGAAGAACTGCAGGAGCGGATTAATCCCAAATATGTTGGCTGGACATCAGTGGATGATACCTGGAATTTACTTCAATACGATTTGAAGCTGCGAAAATCGGCCGATACTTTTCAAAACGGCACAACAAGCGCAATAGGCGTAACCGCTTTTAACGCGGCACTTGATTTGTTCGCGCTTTATGGCCCCGAAAATGTGGAAAGAGATATAATTGAAAACAGTTTGTATTTTAACGGGAAGCTGAGTTCAATAGGTTTTGAGCCGATACTGAACGGATGCCCCGCTGAATTTTTATCCGGAATTGTGAGCTTTAAATGTAATAACGCCAAAGCTTATTTTGACGAACTGGAAAAACAGAAAATTCAATGCGCTTTGCGCGAAGGTATTATTCGCTTTTCTCCCCACTTTTACAATACTAAGGAAGAGATTGATTGTGTGACAGATGTATTGAAATCTATTAAAAATTAAACCGGATGATTATATGAAAAAAGATGAAATAAAACAGTTTGCCAAAACAAAGATATTATGTACGCTTGGACCGGCAACCTCGGATTCCAACGCAATTATTGATATGTTGCACGCCGGTATGGACGGTGTACGGTTGAATTTTTCGCATGGAGATTACAACTTTTTTGAGTCTCTTTTTGAGCAGATTCATAAAGCCGAAGTTGAAACTTCTTCTTCTATTGCGGTTTTAGTAGATTTACAGGGCCCTAAAATCAGAATAGGCGAGCTTGCCGAACCTTCGTTTGTTATTAACAGCGGTGATAACCTCGAAATTACAATTGAGGATATGTTAGGCACTAAAGATATTGTTTCAACTTCTTATAAACCCCTTGTGCAGGATAGCAAGCTTGGCGAGATTATTCTTATTGATGACGGACTTATTCGTCTGAAAATTGTTGAGAAAAAAGAAAAATCAGTTATCTGCCAGATTATAAACGGGGGAGTGTTGAAACCTCGAAAGGGTATGAATATGCCCGATATGAACCTTTCAACTCCTTCCATAACCGAAAAGGATTACAGAGACCTTGAATTTGCACTGAAACATCAGGTGGATTTTATCGCCTTATCGTTTGTAAGAAAGGCCCAGGATGTTAAGGATATTAAAAAATGGCTTAAGGAAAGGAATTTTAACGTTCCCGTTATAGCCAAAATTGAAAAGAAAGAAGCGGTTGAGTGTTTTGATGAAATTCTTGAAGCCGCGGACGGTATTATGGTTGCGCGCGGTGACCTTGGCGTGGAACTTTTTGCCTGCGAAGTGCCGGTTATTCAAAAAAATATTATAAACAAATGCAACGCTCATGGTAAACTGGTTATTACTGCAACTCAAATGCTTGAGTCTATGATTAACAATCCAATTCCCACCCGTGCCGAAGCTTCCGATGTTGCCAATGCAGTGTGGGACGGAACCGATGTTGTTATGTTGAGCGGTGAAACTTCGGTCGGCAAATATCCTATTGATACAATCAAAACTATGGATAGCATTGTAAAATATGCCGAAAAGAACCAGAAATTTTCAAGCGAAATTGAGTACTATGTGCCTAAAAAACTTGAAGATAATTTGTTCGATTCAGTTTCGCGGGGTATTGTTTTGATGAGCGAACAAATTAAGGCCGCCGCCATTGTAGTTTTTACGCATCAGGGCAGAGCGCCGAAAATACTCTCAAAATATAAGCCGAAGGCAAAAATTATAGCTGTTTCGGATATGGATAAGGTTGTAAACAATTTAAGACTTAAACGGGGAGTTGAGACTATTTTTGCTTCCAATCTGCATAAAAACGATGTTACTATTGAAGAAGGTAAAAAAATAATCCTCGAAAAAAAGCTTGTTAAAAAGGGCGATGTTGTTATTTTTACTACCGGCGCTCCTATTTCCGATAAGAGCAGGTCGAATTGGATTAGATTTGAGGTAATGTAAATGAACGTAATTTTACCTGAAAAAGAAGCCGATTGGTGGCGGAAAACAGGTAATAATAAAATTTTATGCGCTTTATGCCCCCGCTATTGTACAATAGCGCCAGGGCAATCGGGTTATTGTTTTGTAAGAAAAAATGTTGGAGGAAAACTTTGGGCTTCCTCTTTTGGCAGGCCCACGGGGTTTGCGGTTGATCCGATAGAAAAAAAGCCTCTAAACCATTTCTATCCGGGCAGTACAGTTCTGAGCTTTGGCACTTCGGGGTGCAACCTTGGGTGTAAGTTCTGCCAGAACTGGACACAAAGCAGGTCAGGATTTAATGAAACCGAAGATTATTTTGTAACGCCGGAAGAGGTTGTTAAACTTGCCGAAAAAAACAAAACTCCTTCTATTGCCTTTACTTATAACGAACCCACAATATTTGGCGAGTACGTTGTTGAAATATCAAAGCTTGCAAGGCAGCGGGGAATTAAGAATGTAATGGTAACCAACGGGTATATAGATAAAGAAGCCCGTAAAGACGTATATAAATATGTCGATGCAGCTAACGTAGATTTAAAAGCTTTTACAGACCGCTTTTATTTTAAGCTGACAGCCTCTCACCTGAATGATGTTCTTGATACTCTTATTTGGTTAAAAAACGAGACTGATATCTGGATTGAATTGACTACTCTTTTAATCCCCGGCGAAAATGATTCCGCCAATGAAGTTAAGGAAATGTGTAACTGGGTACTAAATAACCTTGGAGATTCCATTCCGCTTCATTTTACTGCATTTCATCCCGATTTTAAAATGACTAACCGCATTTCCACTACACCTACGTCTGTAAAACTTGCAAGACAAATTGCTCTTTCGGAAGGTATTAAATATTGTTATACAGGAAACATACAGGATAAGGCGGGACAAATTACTTATTGCCCTGAATGTAATGCGTCCTTAATTGAAAGAGATTGGCATAGTGTTATTTCGCACAATATAGCTGACGGTAAATGCTGCAAATGCGGATTCGAAATTGCAGGCAGGTTTTAGTTAATTCTGTTTTTTTGACTGCTTTTTACCGGAAAGCGCCATTTTACACGCGGAATACACGTCATCCACTGTAATATCGTCTATAAACTCCGATTTGCGGAGAAAAATTTTATTAGCTCCAACAGGCGCCCAGTTAAACGGGTTTGTCGGGCCGAATATTGATATTTGCGGAGTATTTGTGGCTCCGGCAACGTGCATAATGCCGGTATCGTTGGTAATAAACAGATGTGTTTTTGAAACAAGCGCGGCCACTTCCGCAATTGAGTGATTTAAAAACACTTTTATTTCAAAAGGCAGGTTCTTCTTCATGTAATCCAGTTCTTCTTTATCTGCCGAACTGCCGGTCAGATAAAAACAAACCGCGTATTCTTTCTTTAATTTTTCTATCAGTTCAATATACTTGTTGAGCGACCACCTGTTTGGGGGTTTGCCCGCGCCTACATGAATGCCTATAAGAATTTCTTTTTTTGTGTAGTCAAGTGTTTTTATGAATTTCTCTGCCGTGAGTAAATCTTTTTTCTCAAACGAAATTTCGGAGCGGTAATTATTAGTATTTATTCCAAACGGGCGTACAATATCAAGTATCCTGTCCGCAACATTGGAGTCAGGCTGATGGCGCCAATCGAGCTTAACAAGCCTATCGAAAAAGTAAGCGCTTTTATTTGTCTTTCCTTCAAGAGACTCCGGCCCAATTCGTATTGTCGATTTTGAAAGCCTGGCAAGCAGATTGCTTGTAAACGAAATTGATACTACCACAGGCACAATTACAACATCGTAACCTTTACGCAATACTCCAATCAGGCGTAAAAAGTAGAATATGCTGAAAAGCCTTTTCTTATTGAAGTTTACAAGCGTATCAATATACCGGTTCTTTTTAACCGCCTGATAATTTGCGGGACTTGCAATTACAGTGATTTTACAATCCGGGTATTTTTCCTTAATAGCTCTGAAGAGCGAAACGCCAGCGAGCATATCGCCAAGCTGGTTATGCTGTCTGATAATGAGGAAATTTTTCGGTTTCCCCAAATCCCTGCTTGAATTGGGAGGAAGAGACAGAAATTTCTCAATAAATCTATTTATTAATTCGGCCAAAAATAAGTTTCCTGTAGATGATTATTTATCCGGGTTATCCTGTTTGATTTTAGATTCAATTTCCTCAAATTCGGCTTCAATAATATTATCCGGGTTCACCCTGCGTGGCTTTTGTTGAACGTGGGGCTGCTCGTTGGCTTGGTTAGCCTTATTAATAGCGGAATTAACTTTACTGAAAAAACGGTACAGTTTGTAAGCAATATAAAATAAAATCCCCCAGATAATTATTTTAAACATAATTATAGTATTCTCCTCGATTCGGGCTTAAAGTATTCGGTAGCCCCGCGATCTTTTCTGAAAATCTGTGTAAATAGTTCATTAAAATCTTCTTCACTCTTCACAAAATCTATATCTGCAGAGTTAACAATTAACAAAGGCGTTTCCCTGTAATAAAAAAAGAAGTGGTTGTAAGCTTCGTTAAGTCCTTCAATATATTCACGGCTTAGGTTCCTTTCCATTTTTCTGCCGCGCTTTTTTATATTATACATCAGCCGGTCTATGCTCGATTGCAGGTAAACAACAAGATCCGGTTTACGAAGATTTCTTGCAAGAAGCGGAAACATGCTTTCGTAAAGTTTCAGCTCTTCTCCTTCAAGATTCATGTAAGCGAAAATCTGGTCTTTTTGAAAAAGATAATCGGAAATAAGAAATTCCGTAAAAAGATTTTCCTGATGAAGCTGTTGTTGTTGTTTAAACCTGTTCACAAGAAAAAACATTTGAGTCTGGAAAGCATAACGTTTTCTATCGCCATAAAACTTCTCAAGAAAAGGGTTAACGTCAAATTGTTCTTTAACAATCTGCGCGTTAAGCTTTTCCGTCAGTTTTTCGGCAAGCGTCGTTTTTCCGGCTCCAATTACGCCTTCAATTACAATATAGTGAATATCCGGGTTTTCTTCTAACACGTAAATTCCTCAATATTTAATAAATCTTTTGAGAATTTTGTTAAAATATATCTTTCTTCATTATCAATTACAATATCGCAAATATTTTTATTTAAAACCGGGTGAATAAATCCCGCCGCAATTTCGCAAAGGGGAACTAAAACAAAATCGCGGTAAGTAATCTCCTTATGCGGAACGGTTACTTTTTCATCTGAATATACAAGACTATTAAAAAACAAAATATCCAAATCAATTTCACGCGGGCCGTTTCTCGGGCCGGGAGTTCTTCCCAAATCCTTTTCGGTTTGTTTAAGGAACAATAACAAATCGAAAAGTTCCAAATCGGTTTCTATTTCAATGGCTCCGTTCAGAAAATTCTCCTGTTCCTTTACGCCGCAGGGAGCGGTTTCATAAACCGAAGATATTTTTTTTAGTTTACATTTGTTGTTACACGCAATTTGTTTTAATGCCTGTTTAATGTAGTTGACTTTGTTGCCCTTATTGGAACCAAAACCTATATATACGGTATTTTTAATAACCTATCTCTCCTTTATAACTTCAACTTCAACATAGTCCACAACGCCGCCTAAAGGCGGGTTGTTTTTACGGATTCTGAAAGCCACTTTATTTATAGCCGGGTATTTTTCAAGCAAAGCATCCGCAATTGAATCGGCGAGCGTTTCGAGCAGGCGGCGCTTTTTTTCCATAACTAACTGATTAACAAATTTGTAAACCTGATGGTAATTAATGGTGTCTTTTAAGTTATCTGTTTTTGCAGCTTCCGAAAAATTAGTATAAATATCAACATCCGCTTCAAATTTTCCGCCAACGCTTTGTTCTTCGTTCAACACTCCATGGTAAGCGTAAAAAGACATTTTTTTAATTCTTATTATATGTTCCGTCAATTTTATTCCTGTACTTGATTATATTGTTCTACCGGCAAACCGCTTCTTTATAATTAAATAAAAGCTGCTGCCTAAATTAGCAAATAAAATACCGCAAAGCACTAATATACTTCCCGCTATCTGCATGTTCGAAAGTTTCTCGCCAAGAAAAAACACGCCCGCGCCCAGCGCTACAATGGGGGTAATAAACGCGGTTAACGAAAGTATTACCACGCTTATTTTTTTTAACATCCAGAAATACGCTGTATATGAAATTACGCTTGCAAATATCGCAAGGAATATAATTGAAGAAACAGCCGCGGTACTAAAACTGAGATTGCTGGTATCCTCTAAAATAAGTCCCCCAACAAGCAGTATAATACCCGAAACAAGCATGGGGATAAAATTCATTGAAAGGGGGTTGAGGTTATTTCCGTATTTCTTCATTGTAACGGCAATACCGGCTTGTAAAACTCCGCTGATAAAAACCGCCAGCATTGCGAGTATATTCAGGTTAAAGTTTGCGGTAATATCATTCGAAAAAATAACTACTATACCAGTAAAACTTATCACCATAGATATAATCTGTCCCGTTCTGATCTTTTCTTCGGACAAAAAGAGACCTGCAAATATGGCTGTGAAAAAGGGGTAAGTGCTAAATAATACCGAAGCAAGTCCGGATGGGATAAATTGCTGTCCCCAATATGTTAGTCCCGATGGCAGTACGAATGAAAAAATTATTAATATTGAATATAAAATAAGTGAAGTTTTATCTGTTTGCAGTTTTATATTTTTGAATTTCATTATTATCCATATCACCAACGCCGCAACAATAAACCTCAAACCTGAAGAAACAAAAGGTTTCAGGGTATCAAGCCCTACACGCGTAGCCATCCACGAAGTACCCCAGATGAGGCATACAAAAGCATACGCGGCAATAATCTGTAATTTTACCTTATTCATTGCCTTCCTTTAGGGCAATTACGCCAAGAGCTCTGCCGGAAATCAGTCCGTCTCTTCGGTATGAATGGAGTAACCCGGCTGTTTGATAAGAGCATAAAACCGATTTCTGAATATTTCCTTTGGGTATTCCTTCATTTAGCAGCATATCATAGTTTGCTCCGGCTACATCAAGCAGGTACTTGCTATTATGTGGAGCCAGGTATCTTGAATCGAATTTTTCAATAAACTCAGTTCCAACTTCATACACTTCTTTTGAAATTGAAGGGGCTATATATGCAATAATATCTTCTGCGCATGAATTGAAATCTTTTTTTAGCTTTTGAACTGTCTTTTCAAGAATTTTCTGTTCCGTGCCTCGCCAGCCTGAATGTATGCCGGCAATAACCATATTCTTCTTATCGTATAAAAATACAGGCGTACAGTCCGCTGAAGAGATTGCAAGGCCTATACCGGGCTTATCGGTTATTAAGGCATCGCTGATGCCTATCTGTCCCGGTTTATCAACGTAGGTTATAATATCAGTATGGCTTTGTTTTTGAAAAACTATTTGAGATGTTTTAAGCCCAAGCGCGTTAAAAAACATCTCCCGGTTACAATCAACTATCTGCTCGTCATCGTTAACGGATTTGGACATATTAAAATAATACGGAGCTTCTCTTTCGGCGCCTGTTTTTGTGCTGAATCCGAAAACAATTTTCGGGTAAGCTGTAAGTATTTGCGATTTTATTATAACCATAGTTAGCCGGTTTTTGTGATATTTTTTATTGAATAAAACACTTAAAATACTAAAATTTAAAGCGTAAACGTAATAAAAAGCGAGTTGCCAAAAAAGGGAATTAGGAATCTTGTTGATTATTCGTTCAGCATGATTTATCTTATTAAGTTATAATATTTTATAAGGTGTAAATGAATTTCTGTAAACGTTGCTATGTTGTTCCGGTTTTTGTTTTATGTATGTTCTTATTTGGCGGCTGGGGTTCTGTTGGGCACAAAATAATAAACAAAGCAGTTGTGCCTTCTTTCCCATATCAAATGAGCTTCCTGTCATATTGGTCCGATTCCATTACCAGCCACGCTTCCGATGCCGATAACAGAAAAAATGCCGACCCGAAAGAGAGTCCAAAACATTTTATTGATATAGATGAATATCCTGAATTTATTAAATCCGGCAGAATATCTCAAAACTATGACTCGGTTGTTGCCGGGCATTCATTATCTTTTGTAATAGATAACGGAACTCTTCCGTGGACAATTGTAACAACCTGCGATTCCCTAAAAGCGGAGTTAAAAAGAAGGGACTGGCAAAAAGCTATGCTTACCGCCGCCGATCTTGGGCATTATGTTGGAGATGCTCACATGCCGCTGCATATAACGCGCAATTATAACGGGCAGTATTCAAACCAGTCCGGCGTGCACTCGCGTTACGAAACCACTCTTATTGGAAAATACCAGAGTCAGCTTGTTTATACAAACGATACGGCATCGTATATAGAAAGTATTTCCGATTTTGCCTTTAACACAGCTTATTCCAATTACAACTATGTGGATTCGGTTTTGTATGCCGATAGCCTTGCAAAAGCATTAACAGGCAGTACAAGCAGCTCCGCATATTATACACAGTTCTGGAATGTGGCCGGCGCTTTTACTTTAGCGCTTTTTAAACATGCTTCAAAATCAATTGCTGATTTGATTTACACATGCTGGATAGATTCAGGAAGCCCGACATCAGTAAATGCTGTTAAACTGACAGGTATCACAAAACCGGAATCATTCAATCTCTTCCAGAACTACCCAAATCCATTTAATCCTTCCACAACAATAAAGTATAGTACTGCATCAGACGGAAAAGTCGATTTGGTAATTTATAACCAGCTTGGTCAGCAGGTGGCGCAACTTGTAAACCAGTTCCAGAAAGCCGGAACATATAGCGTGAACTTTACGGCTACCGGATTAGCTTCAGGCGCATACTTCTGCCAGTTAAAAACCGGAAACGTAACACAGACAAACAAAATCCTTCTGCTAAAGTAGTTTAAACTTATGAGTATTCATTATATATTTCCTCTTTTTTGTTGCTGAAATTCCAATTATTATATAATGAGAGGTTATTGCAATTTTCAGGGGGGTGTAAGAATTAATTTGTTAAAAATATAAAATCTGATTATATTATTTTATAAATATGAGAGGGGATATGTATATGAATTTGTTAGTATTTAACTTGCCAACGGAAATATTTATATCCCGCAATTTATCAAGCAAATAGTTCATTAGTTACAATAAAAGGAGAGGACTTTAATGAACAGTTATGGAAAAGTTACAACGCTGTTATTTATCTTTTCATTGTCCCTTTTTGCGCAAGCCAATAGGGGAAACGCTTCCGAAATAAAAGAAACAATATTAAAAGGCAATCAAATAACATCTGTGGTTTTTAATTATGGTTCTTTCGGTAAACCAAATTACTTATCTCAGGTTGGAGACCTTGTATGGAATGGCCTCGGGTATTTGTTTGAGTTCGGGCCGCTGCTTGCTGCCGAAGTAACCGGCGCTGATGGAAAAACTTACCATGTTATGGACGATTCGTATGTGCTTAATGGACAGGGAGGGTATTCTCCCGATGGAACGGTAAAATGGGGCTGGTTACCGCGAACCGGATACTGCAACCCAAATCAAAAGGAGATTGCCACTGCTCAAAATCCCGCATCCTGGCCGTCAACATGGGCTAAATGGCCCGGAGAGAATGGAGATGGGGTTATCATATCCGAAGATGAAGCTTATTATGTTATGGATGACTTTACAAACAGCGAATTTCCTTATTATCCTTTTCCTAACGATACCACCAAAAGAGGTCTTGGAGTAAGCGCTGAAGTCAGAATTTATCAGTTCGGAGGCGATTATAAAAACTCATTGATAGTAAAGTACAGAATTACAAATGAAAGCCAAAAAACGCTTTCAAAAGTTTATTTCGGGTTTATGGGCGATCCCCACATTGGAGGGTATTCGGACTATTCTGATGACATGATAAATTATATGGGAGAAAATACGCCATCAGTAATTCAGACAAGAGAAATTCCGTTTAGGAATTCCGTATGGGTCTGGGATTACGATAATAAAGGAATAGGAGGAAAAGAACCGGGTATACTTTCGTTCAAATTGCTTGATACTCCCGATAACCTTGGAATGACATTTTGTCATCCCGATGGCTATACGAATAGTTTGCCTAACGTTCCTAAAAACAGGGATTTGATGTGGAAATGGTTCACATCCGGAATTGATACGACAAGCTCTCTCCTGAATAAGCCGGCTGATAATATAGTAAATTTCGGAACCGGTCCTTTTACTTTAAAACCGGGTGAAAGCAAGGATATTAAATTATCTATTACCGTTTCGGCAAACTCTATTACAAGATTGCGCGATATGACAGCGTTGCATTACAAGAGCAACTGGATGACAATTAATAACAATGCGGGAACCGAAGGAGGAAATCAGAATTTCAAGATTTCGCTGACATCGTTAAATGACGGAACGGTAAAAGGGGTTGTCCCTTTTACATGGAAATATTCGGGCAACTACTCTACGGCTAAAGTATATTGTGAATATTCTTCCGATTGCGGTATAACCTGGATACCGCTTAAAACGGAAATGCCTGTAAACGGCAGCTTTACTGTTAATACCGAAGACCTTAATGACGGCGTTAATTATCTTGTAAGGGCCATTGCCTATAATCCTAATAATATTGCGCAGTATTATTATTTTACTAGCAAAAACAGGTTTACGGTAAACAATTCGGTTAACGCAAAGCCGGAAGTGAAGTTTATAAATAGTTTCAACAAACTGACGTTAAAAAACACACCGTTCGAAGTTAAATGGGTAAACGAAGACGCAGACGATTCATTACTGACCGCTTCTCTTTCATATTCTGCAAATCCGGATGGACCTTTTACCACGGTGTTTAATAATAAAAATGTTTCCTACGGCAGCAATAGTTTTGTATGGGATTTTTCTTCATTGCCAAACTATGATACCTATTACCTTAAGCTAACTGTTTCAGATGGAAAAACTGATTCAACAGTTATTACAAAGCCTTTTTCAATTCAACAGCAATATGGCGAGTACAATAACAATGTCTTCACTCATATTTACGGCAACGCCACCCCAAATTTGCAGTTGCTTGTTGTGAACAAGAATGATATAACCGGTGATAATTACGAGCTATCGTTTGCTGACAGTGCTGATGTAAAATATGCAACAATCAAAGATGTTTCGAAGGGAAAAATTGTTCTGTCCGGAGTTAAGCTTCAGGCTGGCATGTCTACTCCCGTATTTTTTGGATTAAAAATCAATATATCCGATCTCAAGACATCTTTAAATCTTGGCGCATGTAAATTTAACAGACCCGAACTGAACTCAGTAACCAGTATTACTAATTCTACGTTGGGCGGAACCATTATTAATGCTGCCGAAGACTGGGCGATAGTTTTTAATAATCTTGATACATTGGCTGACGGTAAATATAAAGAACCCGGAGATACGGTATTAAATACTTTTAAGCTGAATACTATCTGTCCATTTAAAATTATTAATACTACTTACGGAGCAAAAGCGAATTATATTATATACGAGCCTAATGCAAACGGTAAAAATAACGGCAGGTGGGATGCCAATGAAATTATTGTTCTAAAGCCGCAAAATTCATCATCAAATACTATAACAAGTTATTCGGTTTCCTTTGGTTTTACTAATATGTTAAAACCCTTGAAAGGCGATACATTACGGGTTATTACCTATAAGGAAATTACCGGCAGTGATGTTTTCAGGTTTGTTGCGGATAACAGCTACGTGCTTGGCGTAAAAGATAAATATACGGTTGAACCGGGTAAATACATGCTGCTGCAAAATTATCCCAATCCGTTTAATCCTTCAACAATAATAAGTTACAATCTTGCTGCAAGCGGCAAAGTAAGTCTGAAAATTTATGATATTCTTGGAAAAGAAATAGCCGTGCTTGTCAACGGAGCTGAATCCGCCGGGCTGCATAAAGTATCGTTTGACGCCTCCCGTTACGGCTTATCGAGCGGAATGTATTTTTACAGCCTTGACGCGGGAAGTTATCATAAAACCGGCAAAATGCTTTTAATAAAATAAATTTTAGGCCCGGATATTTTTCCGGGCTTTCTTTACATACAAATAAGACCTGTATCACAAACAGAAAGCGTAAAAATTAATTCTCTTGAAATTTACTTATATTCTAAATAAATTAATTTCAGGAAACATCTCCGGTTAAAAACACTTGTTTTCTTTTCTGCTCTCATCAACCCTTTCCGAGAGCGATCCTGTTTTAATAAATTATAGTAATTAAAAAATACGCGTTAATTTATAGTATAAATTTGGAATTTACATAAAAAACAACAAACGGTTTTTCTCATTGTTCGGATTAATTTAATTATAAAATGTTCGATAACTAAATAACGGATTCCAATATTCTAAAAGTAATAAAACGATAAAATAAGCTGATTTTTGTTAAGAGAACAAAACCGCTTATTAATGTGGCTTTTTCTGATGTATGAAACGAAATTTATTAAGCAATAGTTTTATGTAAAACAATTTGATAATATACATTCTATTAAGGTGGGAGTATGTCCGAAAAAACGATACGGGTTTTAATTATTGAAGATAACTATGGAGACGTGCTTCTGATTAAGGAAATGCTTGCAGAAATCAGAGAAAAAAAGTTTGAGCTTGAATGGAAAGATGAAATGAAGTCCGGCTTGGAGTATTTAAAAAGCAATTCCGTTGATATTGTTTTGCTTGATCTTTCCTTACCGGATAGCTCGGGAATAGAAACTTTTAGTAAATTTCATATAGCTTATCCGGAAGTTCCGGTAATATTACTAACGGGGCTTGCGGATGAGGAGCTGGCAACAACAATGGTGCAGGCCGGCGCGCAGGATTATCTGGTAAAAGGGGCAATTGACAGTACTCTTATTTCAAGAGCTATTTTGTATGCAATTGAGCGTTCAGCATTTCTTAAATTTTCCACTCTTGAACTTAAACGCCGTAAAATAATGGAAGAAACACTTACAAGAGTAAACCGCGCGTTACAAATGCTGAGCGAGTGTAATCAGGTTGTTGTAAGATCGCATACTGAAGATGAATTGTACAACAATGTTTGCGAAATTCTAATAAAAGCCGGGGGGTTTTACTGCGCATGGATTTTATTATCCGATGAAATTGAAGAGAATTTTAATGTCCGCTATTATTCAGGAAACTCTGATATTTTAAAATATATAAATGAAAAAAATTCCGAGTTCAAACGCTTTTACAAAAACATAGAAAGGAAACGTTACATAAACAACCGAATGCCCGAAACAGATGGGAATACGGATAATTCCGAGATATTCGATGAACTATCTTCGGGAGCCGGTGTTGTAATACCAATTATATATAATGTAGACGTGCTGGGTTATGTCAGCATATTGTCTGAAACACAGGATGTGTTTGATGACGGAGAGATTGTTTTATTAAACGAGTTTACAAACGATTTTGCCTACGGAATAAACTCAATTAGATTAAGTAACGAAAAAGAAAAAACACTTAAAGCGCTTGAAAAAAGCGAACAGCGTTACAGATTTATTGTCGATAAAACCAACAACGTTATTTATCAGTTACGATACGATACAATGAAATATTCTTATATGGATCCCGAAATTGAACAGTTGACCGGTTATACTGTTGATGAAATCAATCAAATGGGTTTTCAGACTATTATTGCCGATGTCAGTAATCTGAAACTTAACGGTAAACAGATTGAATATTGCGAGAAGCCATATAATGAGCCGGGAGAAAAGGAAGGGGATTATTTAATACGTACAAAAGAAGGTTCTTTTAAGTGGCTGTCTGATCGTTCATACCCATGGTACGATAAAAGCGGAAATCTCCTTGGCGCTATTGGAATAATGAGCAATATTACAGAGCGTAAACAATCCGAACAGGAGCTTATTAGAGCAAAAGAACAAGCTGAAGAAATGAACAGACTGAAAACAAATTTCCTTTCGAATATGAGTCATGAGCTGCGAACGCCAATGGTGGGGATACTTGGTTATTCCGAAATTATGATGACTCAATCCGAAGAGCTTGAAGCGAGAAAAATGGCCGGCGCAATACATGTAAGCGGTACGCGGCTGATGGATACTCTTAATTTAATACTCGATCTTTCCCGTCTTGAAGCTGGTAAACTTGAGTTAAAACTTGCCGAAGTGGAATTAATTTCGCTTGTTAAAGAATGCGCTATGGCTTACGATGGAGTAGCTTTAAAAAAGAATCTTTCAATTAATATTTATACCCAGCTTGCTTCTCTGCGGTTTAATTCCGATTTAAGATTGTTGCGTAACTCAGTTAATAATGTAATCAACAATGCCGTCAAATTTTGTGATACCGGAGGGGTGAGCATATATATAGATGTTTCATTGGAAAACGAACAGAAATTTGTTATTGTTAAAATCATAGATACGGGGATTGGAATTTCAAAAGAAGATCAAAAAATAATGTGGGATGAATTCCGTCAGGTAAGCGAGGGCATGAACAGACGATATGAAGGTACGGGACTTGGATTGACAATTACAAAGAAGTTTGTTGAGAAGCTTGGCGGAGTTATTGACGTCCAGAGCGAACTAAATAAAGGCTCGGTGTTTACATTGAAATTTAAAGTGGAAGATTATTTCGTTGAGTTTATGGAAACGAAAAATACGGCGTTACCAAGCGACCAGGGGAGCTTACAGCTGCTTCGGAAAGTGCTGGTTGTTGATGATGATGAAACCAGCCGGAATCTGATTGGCAGGTTTTTAAATGGAAAATATGTTGTTGTAACTGCTTCAAACGGTAAAGATGCTGTTTACATGGCCAATAACGACCAGTTTGACGCTATATTAATGGATATAAATCTCGGCAAGGGAATAAACGGTCTTGAGGCTACAAAGCTTATCAGGAAACTGGCGGGCTATAAGGAAATTCCAATTATAGCCGTAACCGCCTATGCTATGAAAGGGGATAAGGAAGAATTTCTTTCTTGCGGCTGTTCCGGGTACATTTCAAAGCCATTCAGTAAGGAACAGTTCTTATCGCTTATCGGCGAAGTAATGTAACCGCTTAATTCATTTCTATAAAAATTTTAGTCTGATTATCAAAACGGGGAACTTTTTTAAATACCATAAAGTTATTAAAGCAGCTTAGTCATAGCGTATTTTTACCTCGTTAATACTTTTCTTTGTTGATAAAGAGAAGTACCCACAAGTAGCTGCCGGGGGCACACACACCCGGCAGTTCTTTTAAAATTAAAGCTCGGTGAAGTTGGCATTAAATGCCAGATGAAGCTTTTTATCTTCGTATTTATCGTTTTCGGTATCCAGCAATTCTTCATCGGTATATCCCGAAAAAACATCTTCAATTATCACTTTTTTATCTTCCACAACATATTTAATTCGCCATGTTCTGTAAGCAAGAACAAATTCTTTTTCGTTATCGGATACTTTCTTTATCCTTTTACGCGAGTCGTCATCCGGTTTAAACTCAAGCTGCAGGCGCGAAAAGCTTTCAAGATTTATATTCGCGCTGGTTTTAAGCCAGTCCATTTTAATTCTCGCGGTTTCTTCATACTCCACATTAAAAATTTCTTCAAGGCCATATTTAACCCAGCCGGTTTTGGATTCCGGGAAAGAATCGGAGTAGGGGAGGTAAGGCTTTATGTCAATTACCGGCGAGCCGTCAAGAATATCCGAGTTTGTTATATGGATTTTCAAGCCTTCAACGCGCCAGAGTTTTACACAGCTTAACCCAACTGGATTAGGCCTGTAGGGCGCGCGCGTGGCAAAAACTCCTACTTTTTTACGCGTATGCCGGGGTGGCTGAGTCAAGGGCCTCCAGCCGCTGTTCAAATGGAACTGGTAAATAACCCAGATTCTCTCAAAGCCTTCTATATCTTTCAGCGCCTGTTCAAAATTAAAATGTGGCAGCAGCTCTATATAGCATTCGGAGCTGTTTTCAAGCACTCCCTGCCTTGGAGTTTCGTATCTGTATTTATGTTCGGAATGTACAATTCCTATCGGGTTTATTATTAGCTGATCCAATGTTTACTGTAATATTTAATAAATAATACAGTAAATTAAACATTAGCAATAAGAATTGCACCATACTAAAAACGTGCAGCGCGCCGAAATGTTTCGGCTCTGCCGGAGTAATGGAAAGAAAAACATGTCTGGCCCAAAAGCTGAAACGGGAATGATAATGTAGAAGCGGGTCGCTGACCCGCTTCACAACAAGTGTATTTTAGATGTGAGAAAAAACGTACAGCGCGCCGAAATGGTCCGGCGCTGCCGGAGTATACCTCTGCTTAATTGCAAATTATTGGCTATTTCAATAAAAGAAATTTGCGGGTTTGCATAAAACTGCCGGCGCGCAGTTCATAAAAATATGTCCCGGATGATAAATTTCCGGCGTTATAAAGAACATTGTAAACGCCTGCCGGTTTTTCTTCATTAACCAAACGACTTACAACCTGTCCGAGCATATTATATATTGTAAGACTTACGCGCGCTGTTTGGGGAACAGAATACTGTATTGTAGTTGCCGGATTAAAAGGATTCGGATAGTTTTGCTCAAGTGAATATTCACCCGGCAGGCCTGAATTTATTTCCACTACTTTTGAGAATTCGTAACTGCCGTCATAATCCACTTGTTTAAGCCGGTAGCAAATATTTTGGCCCGATATGCCGTTATCGGTAAACGAATATTGCCGGGGTATGGTAGTGGTTCCGTTGCCCTGAACATATCCTATTTTATTAAAACTTCCTTCTTCGGTTTTTCTCTCAATTTCAAAACCGCGGTTGTTTGTTTCCGTTGCGGTTGACCAACTTAGGGTTACCTTGCCGCCTGAGGCTGTTCCTGTAAATGTAGTTAATTCCACCGGGACGGTTTCGTTTGTGTAAACATAACACGCTGTTATATTATAAAATACATAATCTCCTATCATTTTTGAACCACCTGCCTGAAGGATTCTGTCCTTTCCCAAGGCAACATACATAGGATATACAACCGAATCGGGTATGAGCTTTCTATATAAAGGCTGGTAATTTGTCAAGTCATACTCCTGATAGGTTGACCATATTTCTCCTCCGCAAAAAATTACGTTCCCATTTGCTTTGATTACCGGAGTATATTCTGAAATTGACATTAACAAATCGGGCTTTCTCGTCCACGAACTTTGTCCGGGTTTAATAATTTCGACAAAACTTGTACCACCACCGGCGGCAATTACTGTGCTGTCTTCTTTAACTATTAAAGTAAAAGTATTATGGTCGCTTATCATTGAAGGAAATGACGACCATTTTTCCGTTTTGGGGTCGAATATCTGACACACTCTTCCGGGAATAGTGTCATTAGTAATTCCCCCCGCAACCAAAACTCTTCCATCCTTTAACAAAACAGCAGAGTGGTCTACTCTTCCAGCAGACATCGAATCCGTTATCTTCCATTTATTTGTTGCCGGATCATATATTTCGCACTGTTTTATATTTACATACCTGCCATTTACAATGCTATTGGTTTGTCCGCCTGTTATCAAAACCCTGCCATCTTGCAGTTTAGTCGCGGTAATATCCCTTTTCCGTGAAAAAGACATGCTATCTGCAAGCGTCCACTTTTCTGTCTTAGGATCGAATATCTCACAACTCCTTGTCCAGTCAGTACTATTTAATCCTCCTATAAGCAATATTCTTCCGTCATTAAGCGTTATCATTTTATTTCCTCCGCCTCGAGGCACTATCATAGGGCTTGTAAACCTCCATTCACCCCTTACACTGTCAAGTATTTCAGCAGAACTGGAAGAATATACTCCCAACGCGGACCTTCCGGAACCACCAACCATTAAAACTTTTCCATCGCTTATTCTTATTGGGCATGCATTGTTTCTTGGGCAATTTAGGAGGCTTATTCTTTTCCAATCCCATTGTTCCTGCGCAAAAGCTGAAGAGGCAAGGCAAAGTAATACCATCAATACCGTTATGGTTCGTTTTTTAAGCATTTCTCCCTCCTCCTTTATTTATTAATTTAAAACAGATGCGGTGTAATTTTTCTTTTGAAAATATCAGAATAGCCTGTTATAAATACATTTTCCTCTGCATTAGTACCCCACAACCCCATAAGCAGACAAATAATTATCTTATAATAACTATTAATTTGAACATTATCAATTAATAATCAAAAATAAACAAAGCCGGATTTCAAAGGCTATGATAAAACGGGCGATTGGAAAAACGCGCAAAAAGAATTAATGCGTCTTTTTATCCTGAAAATCTTTATAAAATCTTTATACATACAGGCAAATTCGGCATTTCCTATTTACAACGGTTAAGATAGATTTGTACAATCAATTAATAGGATGAAAATGGAAACTACATTCGACATGGCGCTTGCGTTAATAGTAACGGCAGCCATTTTAATTTATCTGGTATATACTTTAATAAGACCCGAGAAGTTTTAAAATAAGGATGTTTTTATGTTTAAAGTATTTGATATTGTACAATTTGCGGTATTTCTAATACTGCTGACGGTATTAAGTCCCCTGGCGGGCTATTGGTTACACGTTATTTTCAATAAAAAAAATGAAAAGGCGCCTTCGTTTTTAGCAAAGACAGAAGGATTTATTGCCAAAATTATAAAAGTGGATTTCAGTTCGGAAATGAACTGGAAAACATATTGTTTTAACCTGCTTGGTTTTAATATGGCGGGGTTGGGTTTTTTTTTTTTTTTACAAAAACTGCCAGGGTATCTGTCCGTAAAACCCC